>Ga0210016_1000566_pt1 | contig 33022 bp, 35 predicted proteins | sample CryGeyCG2014_300_FD_185454 | JGI IMG/M metagenome (GOLD analysis project Ga0210016, IMG submission 185454) | Groundwater microbial communities from aquifer - Crystal Geyser CG02_land_8/20/14_3.00 (SPAdes) (version 2) | ecosystem: Environmental > Aquatic > Deep subsurface > Groundwater | place...
CGATACCAATACTTTGACTAAACTCATCGGCGAGAAAAAACCAGATGATGAGGTCAAGATTAAAATCTGGAGGAATGGAAAAACTTCAGAAGTCACAGCCACTTTGGGTGAGGCTCCGGAAGAGTAGTAAGAATATGATAGAAGAGAAAAAGTTGTAATTTATGCAGATTAAGGAATTTAAGGGGAAATTAAGAGGGTTAAATTTAAATAGCAAGCAAAAAGGTGTTCCTCATTGTCATTTCGACTGAATCCGCCTGTTGGCGGAGTAATGGAGAAATCCCTTCCAAGCAAAGGGATCCCTCGAGTTCCTCGGGATGACATCAAAAAATCAAACGATATCTTAATGAGAATGATTTTTAGTGAATTACATGGTTTAGTTTTAACAAATGCAGATTACAAGACCGGCTCCAAAAGTAAAAATTCCCAAAAGCGCCAAAAATGTTTTTAAAGGCCTGATTTTTGATGTTTACCAGTGGGAGCAAAAACTTTTCGACGGGAGTTTAGCCACCTTTGAAAGACTAAAAAGAGTTGATACGGTCAACGTCATCCCGGTGACTCGGGATAGGAAAATTATTCTTTTGCACCAAAGACAACCAGGAACGGCTTTATTTACGGGTTTTGCCGGCGGAAGAATAGATGGAAACGAAGGGGTAGCAGAAGCCGCAGAAAGAGAGCTTTTGGAAGAAACCGGCTACAGAGCTCAAAAAATGGTTCTATGGGATGCAATACAACCGACGGCCATGGTGGATTGGGCGATTTATACCTTTATTGCCCAAAACTGCCGAAGAGTCGCCAAACCAAATTTGGAGGCAGGGGAAAAGATTAAACTTAAGTTTTTTAAGTGGGAGGATTTTTTCCGGGTGGTGTCGGCGCCGAATTTCAGAGATACTGAAATTACGCTCAAAGCTTTAAAAATTAAGGATAATCCGCAGGAACTAGAAAATTTTAAAAGGTTGCTATTAGGAGATTGAGAAGAAAAACCGTCATCGCGATCCGCCGAGTCGGCGGAGGGCGATCCCGCGGGAAAGAGTATTGCGACGGGATTGCTTCGTCTCCGCCGGTTGGCGGATACTCGCAATGACGAGCGTTAGAGGCGTCATCATGAGGAGTCCTTCGAATCGGAGGACTAAGTGATCCGGTGGAAAAACACTTAAAACTAGTCGGGGATTGCAATGACGGAAAAACACCATAGATGAATAAACAGGGATTTATCTATATCCTTACCAACCAAAGAAATACCGTTCTCTATACCGGAGTCACAAACAATCTGATAAAGCGTATTTGGGAGCATAAAAACAAAGTTGTTAATGGATTTACGCAAAAATACAATGTTCATAAACTTGTTTACTATGAAGTTTTTGAGACAATTGTAGAAGCAATAAAAAGAGAAAAACAAATAAAGGCTGGTTCCCGGAAAAAGAAAATTGATTTGATTGAAAAGATAAATCCGGGATGGAAGGATTTGGAGACTAGATTACTCTAAATAGGAACCGATAGAAACCTGTAATACAGTCCCAAAGAAAATCGTCATCGCGATCCGCCGAGTCGGCGGAGGGCGATCCCGCGGGAAAGAGTATTGCGACGGGATTGCTTCGTCTCCGCCGGTTGGCGGATACTCGCAATGACGAGCGTTAGAGGCGTCATCATGAGGAGTAAAATCAAAGATAACCCACAATTGATGCTAGGAGATAAATTGCTTTTTGAATCGATTAAAGAGGAACTTTTGAAGCTGAAAAATCAAGCGGTGATTGACCAAGCCATTTGGCAGCAGTTTTGGGACAGACTGCACAATAATGAAGGTTTGATACGCGCCGATAATATGCCTGACCACTTTTCCACCTTCTTTTTACCCTTGAGCATGAATCACAAACTTTTATATTTAGGTCATCACATCAAAGCTCAGGCTTGGATTCCGCCCGGCGGGCATATTGAACCGGGAGAAACGCCTCAAGAAACCGTCAGAAGGGAATTTCCGGAAGAGCTGGATTATACACTCGACGCAGAAGAAACTCGTTTTTTTGACATCACTATTACTCGAATAGAAAGGCCTAAATCTCCCTGTAAAACTCACTGGGATTTATGGTATCTGGTGAAATTTAATAATTCCCCAGAGTTTAAGTTTGATAAAAGAGAGTTTTATCAAGCCGGCTGGTTTGATAAAGAAAAAGCCTTGGAGTTAGTGAGAATCGTCCATTGCCGCAGGGTTGTCGAGAGAGTAATTGGAGAGTTTAATCTTTAGCTTTATCTTTAAGGGTTTTTAAAGCCTCCAAAATTTCATCGAGGTCGCCATCTAAAATCGCGTCTAACTTATGCCAAGATTTGCCAAATCTGTGATCGGTCACTCGATTTTGCGGAAAATTATAGGTTCTGATTTTTTCGCTTCGCTCTCCGGCGCCGACTTGGCTAAAGCGCTTGGCATTCAATTTTTCCTGTTTATTTTTTTTCTGCAGTTGGAAGAGACGTGAGCGTAAAACATCCATAGCGCGCAAGCGGTTTTGGATTTGAGTTCGTTCATCCTGACAGGTTGCGATTATTCCACTAGGCAGGTGAGTAATTCTGACCGCTGTTTCAACTTTATTAACATTCTGCCCGCCATGCCCGCCGGCACGGTAAAAATCCACCTTTAAATCCTCGCGTTTAATCTCAAAGTCTCTTTCTTCGATAAACGGTAAAATCGCGACCGTGGCGGTTGAGGTATGAATTCGGCCTGCAGACTCAGTTTGCGGGATTCTTTGTACACGGTGAACTCCGGATTCAAACTGCAATCTTTCATAAGCTTTCTGACCAGAGATGGTGGCAATCACCTCTTTAATATTTCCAATTCCACCGGAGGTTTTCGAAACCTGTTGAAACTTCCATTTCCGGTTTTCAGCATACTTCTGATACATGCGTAAAAGGTCTGCGGCAAAAAGACCGGCTTCTTCGCCTCCGGCCGCGGCCCGAATTTCGAGAATAACTTTCCGGGTTGGGCTGTCAAGCGGTGAATCAGTGTTTTTGTGATTGAGGTTGACATACATTTTTTCCTTCTGTTTTTTCAATTCTTCAATCTCAAGCCGGGCTAAGTCGCGCAGTTCCGGATCGTTTAATAACTTTTCATTGTTGGCAATTTCAACCTCGAGGTTTTTCAGTTGTTGGTTTAAGAAATCTTGGTGATACATCTTAATAATTTAAAATTAAAAATGCAAAATTTTTCAACAGTCAAAACGTAGATAGCTACCGGCTTCTGGCAACTGGCATCTGGCAGAAACAAGAGAAAATTAAGAAGATGCCAAATTTCGCCTTGTTTAAACATTGTAACATTAGATTAGAAATTTAAAATTAAGCTTTCTCATTGTCCATTCACCTTAGGGAAAATTAGATTGCTAGCGGTGGGGTTGGAGCATTTCGCGCAGAGATTTGGGGCGCTCTTCTTTTGTGTTTTCGGCATCTTTAGCTTTGCGTTTCGCAATCTTGGCGTTGAGTTCGTTTTGTCTAGCCTCCGCCTCTTTACGCAGACGGATGAATTTATCCACCCGGCCTTCGGTATCAATAAATTTCTGCTGACCGGTAAAAAAGGGATGGCAGGCCGAACAAATTTCTACCCGGATTTCTTTTTTGGTCGAACCGGTAATAAAAGTATTGCCGCAAGCACAGGTAACTTTACAGTCATGGTAATAAGTTGGGTGAATGTCTTTTTTCATGAAAACTTTTCTTTAAACGAAATCATATTATAGAGATACTGCCTGGGAAATGCAACTATTCGTTTTTGATTTTGTCAATTTTTTACGATCCGTAAGCTAATCCTGAATATTTATACGAGTCAATATCCAAAGAAAAACTATCAATTTTCCATTGATTACCGACGTTTACAACCCTCATAATCAAATTAACATCCCGCGGATCGTTCCAGGCTCCTTTTGTATTATCGTAATACTTTCTATTTTCGGTAATATAAATAGTATAGCAATGTTAAAACAATTTGTCATTCCGATCCGCCAGCCGGCGGAGAAGAATCCCTTACCCCACACGAAGGGATCCCTCCACTTCGGTTGGGATGACATAACGAAAATCCGACATTTTGTTTTGCGGTTACTATATATCCAGTTTTTTCAGCAGAAGACGATGTGTCTTTATAAGACAATACCTGGTAATTTGAGGTTTGGGTATTATATAGTCTTGGTGCCAGACCGTCCACTTCTCCCGAAAGAAATTCGTAGGTATTTATCTCTCTTTCAGTTACTGCTGGGGGTAAATAGAGCCAACACTTCTAAGGCTTTTCTGGACTGATGGAGGGTTTCAAAATTTTTAACAAACCCATCAACATCTAAATTTTCGGTTGGATTGGTTGAGTTGCTTTGATCGGTGAATTTGACCGTCTTTAATAGTTTATGGAAATCTTCTGTGTAGGGTTGGTCGGTATTATCCCACCAAAAGAATTCATAAAAACTATTACCACCATTGATCAATAGATATTCGGCATAATAATCTAAACCATTAGCCATTTGGAGATTACCCTTAACCAACCAAGTTGGTTTACCTCCAATAGTAGTATTTTCTTCAGTAAAGGAGTGATTGTTGAAGAATCCTTTTATTTGTTCTTTTTCAACTTCTGATCCAAATGAAATTTGTAAAGTAGAAGCAGGATAAGTTTTACTTATGTCAAACCTCAAAGTGCTTGTACCACCAGCATCTTTGGATTCTTCACTTTTTGATAAATTTGCACTCTTTGGATATTTCAAAGTAAGTTGGAAAGTAGTACTGTTGTAGGTTGCCCAATCTTTAGTTTCATCGTTTACCGTTGCCGAATCAGTGGTTTCGTTTTCAGTGATAATATTGAGCCGAAGGGGTTTGATGGTAATATAGCCCATCATAACTCCACCAAGTAAGAGGATAACTGCCCCAAACAGTCAGGCACAAAAGATAATCCAGTAAGGGATGTGCGAAGATTGAGGTTTGATTAATGGTTGATTTTCGGTTAGTTTTTCTTCCATAAGAATCTCCTCAAGATTAAATTGTGAATTTTTCAAGATAACTTCTTTGCTAAATATAGCATAATTTTGCTGGTAAATAAAGAAAAGTCAATCTTACAACTATGGATGGACCCCTATGTCTTTATCTTCAAATCCGAAGAATCGCGGTAATTTACTTCGGGAGTATAAATTGCTGCATCTCAATTTTTTCAATAAAAGTCTTTGCAATATTAAAATTCTGGACTATGATAAATCTAAAGTAAAAGTAGATGGAGGAATCTATGAGTTACAATGCAAATGATCCTAACCAAAACGCTTATTGGGATGAAGAATTAGCTGGTCGTCTTGACGGCATTGCACAAGAACTGTATGGTCAAGCTGAAGAAGCTCAAAACTTAGGATTTAGCCGAGAAGAAGCTATCTATAGAAACGTGTATCGTGCGGTTTTAGAAGCTGCGAGAGCTTTAAGGGATGAAGCGGCTTATTTGCGTGCTCAACCAAGCGCTTAAAATAATTCAAAATGGCAGGCCAATTTTTTACTCTGACAAAGTGAGGCAAAGCGTCATTTTGGTTCCAGGGTTTTTTGAGCAGGAAGACAGTTGTGGTTGACGATGCAATATATCTTGCATGATCTAAAGAATCATCGATAAAAAAATCGAGCTTCAGTTTTTGAGTAATTTCACGCTTAAAATCAAGATGTAGCTTCCATTCATCGCGGTGCAAAACACCGGATGCGATTTCCCAAAATCCGTATTTTTTAAGCCAGTCTAAAGTGTGATGTTTAATAGCGGTTTGCCGGCAAGAGACGAAGAAAATTTTATGTCCAGCTTGACGTAGCCTGCTAAGTGTTTCTAAAGAGTAAGGTATGGGTTTGTTTTCCTGATGAAAAGAAGGCAGAAAGGTTAGCTTGATTATATAGCAACCGCAAAACAAAATGACAGTTTCGTTGCAAACACCTTCGAGGTGGTGTTGCGTCTGCGGCTACACCTCGAAGGTGTAAATACGCTTGTTTGTCAAACCCGACACTTTGTTTTTAATCGGCTATATAATCTAAAGCCTCTTTGGCGTTTATAATCGTTCGAGAAGACCACGGTCCGCCGGTTGGCGGACGTGGATGAATCGAATGATTTCGAACTCGCCGACCCGCCCCCGCCTGCCGGCGAGGCAGGAATTCGGCGGGGAGGATACCACGGCTTTAGCCGTGGTAGTTCATACCGGCATCATTCGTGCAATCATAGCCTTTCAGGTTTTCACGGGTGATTTTAGTATTAAACTTACGGTTGAGGCGTTTGAGCCAATACTCGGTTGAGTCGGCAATGGTGTCGTCAATATCAACACCAATCCGGTAACAATCATGTTTTTTGGATAAGGTTGACGGCATCTTTGAGAGAGATTAATTTTTGCTTACCCAAGCGCAGATCCTTAAGCGCTATTTTGCCGGACTTAATTTCGTCAGGACCGGCAAGAACAACAAACGGGATCTGCTTTAAACTGGCGTATTTCAGTTGCTTTTGCAGAGCATCAGTTTCAGGATAAAGCAGGGTCGAAATTCCTTTGCTCCGCAAAAAATTAGCCGTTTTTAGCGATTCAGAAAAAGTAGTTTTATCAAAGAGGGCAACCAAGACTTGAGTTGGTGTAGCCGGCAGGGTAATCATTTTACGGTCTTTTATTACTTCAATAATCCTTTCGATTCCGAAAGAACCGCCGGTGGCGGGAATTTTCTTTCCCAGAAAACGGCCAATAGTATTGTCATAGCGCCCGCAGCCGGCAACTGAGCCGACTTGACCATCTTCAACTTCAAATTCCCAAATCGGACCGGTATAATATGCCAAACCGCGGGCAATGCAGGGATTAAATTGATAGAATTGGGGATCAATCCCGGCGGTTTTTAGATAATCAAAAATCTGTTCCAATTCATTCAGTCCTTCCACGGCCGTTGGAATATCCTTTAATTTTGACCGAAATCGTTGGATTAAGGCAGAAGTATCGTCAGAAGAACCGGTAACATCCAAGACTCTATCGACTACTTCTTTTCCAACTTTCCTTTTTTCCAAAAGCTCCTTTTTAACCATCTGCGCTCCGATTTTGGGTAGTTTATCAATTGAAAGGCAAATCGGAATAAAATTTTGTTCATTTCCGCCGGCGTACTTGATGATACCGTTCAAAAGCTTGCGGTTGCTGATTTGGGCTTTAAATTTTTTAAACCCGAGCGTTTGCAGAGCTTCGATACCCATTTGGATAAACTCAGCGTCGCAAAGAACGGAAGCGCTGCCGATAGTGTCCGCATCACATTGGGTAAATTCACGGAACCGGCCTTTTTGCGGTTTTTCCGCGCGCCAGACGTTTTGAATCTGGTACCGTTTGTAGGGCAGGGGAATGTTGGCTATATTTTCCGCCACCGCCCGGCACATGGAAATCATGACTTCATACTTCAACATAACATCACGGCCGCCGTTGTCGGTAAAACGGTAAAAAAGCTTTTCCGCCTCCTCGCCGGCTTCACCGGAGAAAATTTCCGTGTATTCCAAGGCGGGAGTTTGCAGGGGCTCATAACCGTATTTTTCAAAGACTTTTTTGAAGACGCCGATCACATATTCGCGAATTCTAACATCTTCGGCAAAGAAGTCGCGAAAACCGGAAAGTTTTTGAGGTTTTAGCATGGGATTTATCTAATATCTACTTCATTTAAGCGCGGATAGTGCGGTTGACCCGAGGTTGCACTTACAATTTGTTCGAAGTTTGGCGCAACCAGGTAAAGTAGCTGGTTGGCATCAGTTGGCTGTGGTGTCGCCAGCACACCCATTCGAGCCTCAGGAACCCTTCGTTTGCTTTTATCTTCAGTTTTTCCGCTTGGGTGAAATCGTAGAACAGCCCCGCCGCGAGCAGGAACAGTGTGGACAGCTGCTATGGGTGACTCTGAACCCAAAACGAGGCCTTCGCTCTGTTGAGAATTTGATAGACGTGTATCAGCAGCGTTTTGCACAAAAACTGTCTGTTGTGCCTTTGCAGAAAAGGGTGTATAAGCGGTTGGATCAGATCTATCAAGAAGTGTTAAATCAACAGCAGTTCCTATTTCTGGAGGAGTTAATTCGACCAATTGTGCCTGATCCATAATCTCCTGCCCAAAATTATCTACCAATTCTTGATAAGCTGGAGTTTCGGCTAAATCCGGCCGTTGTTTTAACAAATCATTTAGATCATAAATATTTACTAGATCATTAGATCCTTCTTTTTTATTAAGCCTGAAAAGCGCCAAAGCTTCCGCTACGACCGCGGCTCCAAAGAAACCTGCAGCAGTTGCATAAGTTAAAAATTCTCTTCGAGTCATACCTGGCATAAAATTTTCTCCTTTATAAAATCTAAAGGAACATGATATTATTATATAACATTAGAGGGAAAATACCAATGGAAAATCCAGGTCCAGAAATTAAATATCCGCCGGGTGAAAGAATAAATGAAATTAGTTCTGCAGGGATAGGTACGGAAGAAGTTATGACAATGGCCAGCGAAGAAAAAGCCGGGAAGCCGGCCTGCCTTTATGAGTTTGTCCAAGGAGCATGTGACTGGGGACTGGCTGATCCTCCCCCTCGGGTGTTGGTTTTAAAACTTGACGGGCAAGGTGAAGTTCAAAGGCAGGTTTTTGACGGGTCACCCTGTGATACCCGCGGGGTAGAGGCGCTTGAAATATATAACACCGGTCCGGGTTTATCGCCCGAAGATCTGGTCATTTTCCATAGCGGGACAAGAGAAGGGGATCAATATGATAGGTCCGGAAGAAGACAGGGAAGTCACGGCAGAGGCACAACTATCAGTTTGACATACTTGGCCTCATTAGGTGTTCCGGTTGAGATAGAATCAAATTATCAAGGCCATCCTTGGATAGGTCAAACCAGATTAATGCCTACCACGACAGGGAGAACTCGGGTTTTAACGGTTGACGGAGAATGGGAGGAGGGTGAAAGAAACTATACTATTTTTAGAATTTTAAAACCTCCGCCAGGAATAGTCGGGTCATTAAACAGACTTCCCCAAAGGTATTTAGAAGCAAATCCACGCTATAAAAGAGCGAGATTGGTTCCTGTGCTGCCGAAGGCAGGAACTCCTTACACCCAAGCAGTTGACAAGGGCATGGTTGAGCTACTTGATGCTGGGACGGTTGAATTCGAAGGAATATTGCCGGTCGTTTTTTGTGATAAAAAAGCTGTCGCAACAAATTCTTGGGATTATTTCGTTTTACCCTGGGCAATCGAGGGTTTTGCAGATGCTACAGATCCATCTCTTAGAGTAAGAAGAGGCATCGCCAGTGACGAATTAGAAGGAAGAGGAAGTGCCGGATGTATTGTAACAAGAGTCTTAGCCAACTGTGAAGATCCAGAAGTATTTGAAAGGCTTTTTAGAGCCATTGATCAAGCACGGAAAAGAACGAGTTATATTCAACCCAGAGAGGCTACTGGAAGCATCCTTCCGGAAAGAACGGGCGTTAAACCAGCAGTATCCTCAGCCGTACAAAAAGCCTGGGTGGACTGTTATGGTAATGCGGCCGTGACCATGGATCCGTCTCTAGAAAGAGTGGGCGGTGAAGAGCTTGTTCCAATCAGAGTAGCAGGAGACGGGCTTTATAACTTTCTGAGGGCTTGCGGAATCAGAGATGGCGCCGATGTATTAAAAATCACCAAAAAAGAAAAGGTGGGTGGTTTAGGTGAGGTTTACGTTGATTCTATTCCTCCTTTTGCAGAAGCATTTTTAAGCTTGGGTGAAGTGAAAGGCGCAAAAATATCAGTTTCTGTGTCAGGCGGAGAACCTAAAATTGTAATAACATTTCCAACAGATATAACGATCAACGGATTTAAATCCAGAAGGCCAGGAATGGAAGCCAAAGTTTTGGATATTTTAATGGCTGCGACTAAAACACCTGGTATCGGAGTGACTTCTTTAATCTCCCAAAGCCGCGGAAAAAGAACGGTTTTTGACTATGAACAATACGGATTTCATGATAGGCCAGGAATTATAGATCACACTTTAAAGACCACCGAGTATGATGCCTCTGGCGGTTCAGCCGATTTTGAGGGTACTCAACTTACTTTAGGTGGCCAAACCTTAGCACAAGCAAGCAGAAGATATGAAACGCTGGCCGCCCGTTTGCAAAAAGCATGGGAAACAAAACAAGCCGCTTTGGTAAGAAAGGACAAATTAGAAAAAAAGTCCAGACAAGTGCAGGACTTGGAGGGGCAAAGAAGAGAGGTGTTAAAACAATTACAAGCTTTAGCAGAGCAGAAAAGACAACAAGATGAGGAATTAAGGCGTCTTCGGGAAACGAGAGAAGAGGAACAGAGAATGATTGAAATTTTTAGAAAAAACCCAGCAGCATACTTGGCAGAAACCATTTGGAAAGGGTTGCCTGCAGATAAATGGTCGAGAAGCATAAGGGATGGTTATAAAAGACTGGCTGACAATTTAAGGCAGTTTGATTGGAAGGAGGCTTTCACTCCACGCCCTCCGCATGTCAGCAGGAGGCAACTATTAAAGGGAGCGGCTACAGTGGCCGGTGTATACGTCGGAGGAGGGTTGGTACAAACACTCATAGGTCCAAGGCTACAAGGCGTTAGTATGCCCGTGACAGCAGCTATCCCTGGAATAGAATTGCTCTCCGGACTGGGATTAGTTATTTATCCGCCAGATTTTAAAGTCGAAAGTTTATATCCAGATATACCTTGTGATGGTTACTTTCGGACAGGTGTCTTGGATACCCCAACTTTGTTGCTTATAGGATCCATTGGTTGGAAAAAAAGTGAGGATCATTCAGTTGCAGAGGAGATTCCACAAATAGCATCAAACCAAATGCCAAAAGATTTCATGACTAGAGTTAATTTGGTAGGACCTGCTCTAGGTTCACCGAGAGTGCCTATCAGAGCCGGAGAGAAAGTTCTTGCGTATTCAGGAGCCAGGACTCAATTTGCCAGAGATCAAAGAACCGGTGAATATCAAGCGCGTTGTTTCGGTCCGATTACATTTTATACTGCTAAAGAAAACGAAGCCTGGAGAAAAAATCCTCCAACAGAAACTGATACAGCCAAATTTTTAGGTGATCTTTCCGGATTAACACAAGACTGGAAAGATTTTATTACCCAAGTAAGAGATAATCCGGATCTATCCTCAACCGACAAAGCAGCTTTGGCTCTTGGTGCTTGGGGAAAGAAATTTGTGTATGATGGAAGTTTTCTTTTAGAGTTGCAGTATTTGGGTACAAGAATTTCGGATATTCTTTCTCATGTTGTTAATACAGCACGCGGGATTTGCAACGTATCTTCAGCTGGGGCCCTTTCGGTATTGCGTGAAGTTGGAGTTCCTTGCAGGATTAATATGGGTTATGTAAACAACGGTTCTGAATTAAGAAACGTAATGAGTCATGAATGGTTAAGTATCTGGAATGGCGAAAAATGGGTTGACGTTGAAACCTTGGGTGATAATATAGCTCCAGGAACAGAAGAAAATTTTGCGCTAGCCTTTGCTTTAGCCGAGGCCGTAAACAAATTAAAGGGTGATCAATCGGAGGCTTTATTTGGAGCAACATCTTCTATAGGGACGATTTCTGCTGATGAACGGGAAAGAATAACTAATAAAGAGGCTTTTCCAGATCGAGAAGAACTTGATTTAAGGAAAATTCCTGACGCTCTGCGAACAACCTTTGAGGCCCTTACAGGTACGGTATTAAGCGAAGAAGGATTTAAAATGAGTGCAGGAAAATTAGCCGTAGCAGTCGGAGCCTCGGTTTTGGGCGGTTTTGCCCTAGGTTTGGCGGTAGACAGAAAAATACACCCAAGCGGAGCTGAACAAGAAGTTAAAAGTGAAGTTAAACAAACACCAAAAGAACCAAAAAAAGTCGGTAGTAATTAAAGGGTAGCATCACAAATGTCGCCCCAGTTTCAAGAGCCAGCGAGGCAACAATCGTCCTGCGGACTTTAATTTTTGCTTTGACCACGATCACTGATGTTTGAAGGTTGAATTTCAAAACAACCATAAAAATGCCACTTTTTAGGATTATGAAGCTTATCCTCTTCAATTATTTTGGCTAAAACTCATTCGTTAGGATAGCTTTTCTTTACTTTTCTGATATCCATAAAAGATTCATATCCTCCTTACCCTAGACCATACCAAAAAGACGCTCCGAAGTCGATTTTTCGAATAGCGAAAAAGAGAGGGCGATCCTCTTGGCGACAAAAAGACCCTCTTTTGCTAGAATGGAAAAGGGGAGTCGTTCTGATGGGTTTCTCTTAACCCGAAGACTCATCAGACTTTAAAACGGCTCCCCCTTTTGTGTCTCTCACCTCAGCTTTTATCATAAGAAATATAGACTTTCTCTCTCGAACGCGTCCACTCGTCAGGAGTGATGACCACGATACAACCCCGGGCGTGTTCTCGCTTGAGCCTTTCAGCCACGATTTTCGCGCCGACGACTGCTGCGCCGCTGCTGCCGCCGACCAAGATGTTTTGCGCGTGAAGCCGACGCGTTTCCTCAAACGCTGTTTCATCCTCAACAGTGAGCACCTCATCGATGAGGGGAAGATATCTTTGTGACAGCTTGGTAAGTAGGGTTATGCCGATGCCGTCGATGTGCCACATGCGGGTGATGTCAAGCTCTACCTCAATCCGTTCGTTTGGCGGAGCATCAGGATTCACCGTCATATCAACCTGCATCCCCAATGCCTGATACATTCCGATAATCGGCTGCAAGGCAGCGACTTGCGCCTCAAGCGGTTGGTTCCGGACCGTCTCAAAGGCAACGAAAAGATCGAGCACAGAACCGCGCGGTTGAACGGCGACAATCCGGATCTTTGGATCTCGTCGTTTAAGGTAGGATGCTGCTCCGAGCAAGCTGGCTCCGGTACCGTACCCGGCGACAAGATGGGTCAGGTCATCTTGAGTTTGCCGCCAGATTTCCGGTCCCAAAATATCCCGAACAGTACGGAAACCCGCCGGATTGTTGTATTGATCAAGATAGCATGAACCCGCTTCCTGGGAGAGCTCATACGCTTTTCCCTTGCGGCCTTCCGGGTCCCATTCGGGAAGCAGGTGCGGCACCTCAAAAACTTCGACGCCGAGATCGCGTAACCTGTCCTTGGCAGCTTGGCTATAGACGTCAAGAACGCAGGCTGTAACGCAATATCCCTGCGGGATTGCGTAATGGGCAACGCTGAGCGCGGTGTTTCCTCCGCTGTCGAGCACAATCCGCATCCCGGGGTGAAGCTTTCCACGTTTCACCAAATCGTCAACAAAAGCCGGCGCGACTCTGTCTTTGACCGAACCCGTGGGATTCAAGTCCTCGCGTTTGAGCTGAATCGCAACTCCGCCGCAATCCTCAAGTAGGTGCAGCGGTGTATTAACCGCCAAATGTTTGAGAGGTAGTCCGATCAGTGCCATAGCCTTCTCTCCTCAAAAAGCTTGGAGAGGACGATCCTCGGTCTCGTCCTCGAGTGGCGGGTTATCGCTTAGCCGTTATGGCCGCGGACTGCGTGGCCGCGAACAGCATGACCCACGACATGGCCGCGAATGGCATGGCCGCGGGTGTTGCTGCCGCGCAGAACAACTTTCACTTTCATGATGTTGCCTCCTTTCATTGAGCTGGGGACCAAGAGGTGAGTACCGAGGACCCTTCTCCCGTCCTTTAAAAGATCGGAAAATCCCTTAAAGGAGGGGAGAAGGTAATAAAATATGAAATGTGCAAATGTCGTTATGCCAGATATCGGCGTTCCACTTTTTCTGGGATCATCCCCAGCAACTGATATTGACTTCTTCCCGTTTTTTGACAGATATCTCGAATGGTAATTTCCTGATTTTTTTGCGTTCCTATAAGTACCACTTCATCATTTTCTTTGACGGGAGAATCGCGACCGAGCTTTAAAAAGCTATTATTCATCGTGACTAGACCGACAAAGGGATATTTTTGGCCGCCGACCAAAGCTTTTCCTCCATTGACGATCTTGGGATCAAGTCCATCGGTATAACCCACCGGCAGTACGGCGATTGTCGCATCACCGTTTATTTTTAAGGCCCGACGGTAAAGCAGGGCCGCGCCTTTTTTAACCCGTTTGGTTTGCAGGATTTTTGTCTTCCAGGAAAAAGAAAGTTGCAGTGGTATTTTTTGCTTCAGTACGAAATTGTCAGAGGGATATATGCCATACAACATAATCCCAGCACGCACCAGATTAAAATAACCTTCAGGAAGTGACAAAATGCTTGCCGAAGAGACCAAACTTTTAATTGGAATCGCAATATTTTGAGCTTCGATCAGGGTAATGATTTTTTTTAACCGGCGCAATTGAATACGGTCATACGCAGGATCTTCGGTAAGCGTGCTATAAAGACCGGTGATTTTTATATCCTTGCCGGATGCAATTTTTACAACCAGACTAAGAGTCTTCAGATAAGGCAATCCAAGACGTCCGAGACCCGTATCAACTTTAATCCATACGGATGCTTTTTTACCTATTTTTTGGGATATTTCGTCTATTTTCTGAAAATTTGCTTGGGTAAATACAGCAAGAGTAATCCCGTTATTAATGGCTGTCTCGATTATGGTCGGCGACCAGCCGCACATGATAACAATTGTTCCCGCGATACCGGCTTGCCTAAGTGAGAGTGCTTCCTGGATAGTCGCAACCCCAAAAAAGTTTACTCCACTTTGAGCCAGCACCCGAGCAATAGGGATAAGTCCCAATCCATAGGCGTTATCTTTTACCATTGCCATTATTGCGGTATTGTTCACCGTTTTTCTGATAGAACTGAGATTGCGACGAATTTTGTTCGTATCAATTTCAAGGTAATTGAGATTTTCCATAGTTTTCCTTTTAGTCTGTTTACCAAAACTAAGCACAAAAACGCATTAAAAGCTTTTATGCTAAGCTCCGATAGCAACCCTTTTTAAAAAGGGTTGGTTTATTGATGGTGATGGTTTAAAGAAATGGAAAAAATTCTCGTGGGGAACGAGGGAGATAAGTTGCTATTTAAAGTGAAATACGATTTTGTTTTGCTTTTTATACCAGTCATTTTAGATGTTAAACCCCTATTCGTCTTATTTTGTGAGCAGGAAAACCACGGGTTTCAGCCTCGGGAGGACGTCGTTATCATGCTATTTCATTCTCTCGAGCACCAACCTATACCCGCCCAGGCCGTGTTTCAGCCATTGGGCCGTGCGCGAAACCGTCGCAGTTGAGCAGCCTATTTCTTGGGCGATCTTCTGGTAGGGGACTCCTTTATCAATCAGCTTTGCCATTTCCCAACGGTTGGCGAATTCGTCAAGCTCTTTCAAGGTTAATAGATCACGGAAGAAGCGAGTTGCCTCATCTTTGGTTTTTAATTTCAAAACGGCCTCCAATAGCCGTTGATGGGAATGATTGGGATAATCTTCTTCTTGCATATTAATATGTTAACACGTTAATATATACCGTAAAAATAATCACTTGTCAAGAAGCAAAAGTTTTGTTTTTGGCTCTTGTCAAGAGACAAAAGTTTTGATATAGTGCAAACCAGCTTTAATAAAAGTTAAGCTTGACCAAAAAAGCTTAAAAGGAGCCCCAATGTCGGAAACCTCGTCTTTCAAATTCTCCGTGACTAAAAAAGAACTACGGGATCTTTTCAAACAAATTATTTTTTATGAATTGGTGCATGAATATCTCTCCGGCCAGAAAATTGAGGACCGGAAAAAAGGTTTTTGGGGTAAAAAATTGTCAGCTTATTTCACCGAAGAAGAAAGAGGGCAAGTTAACAAAGAAGCCAAGCAATTTTTAAACGAATATCTTGACTGGTTACAGTTGGAAGAGCTCGATTGGTTAGCGTCGCAAGAGTCGGAAGTCTTGGAAGAAGTGTTGGCCGAAGAAGACAGGCTGGATTATTCAGCGACAGAGATTTTTGACAAAGTGAACCGGCGATTGGAATCACAGAAAAACGAGATGTTTTCTTTTCTGAAGCTCAAGCGGAGAGACAACTGAGGATAAGTTAAAAGTTAAAAGCCTGTCCTGAGTCCGCCAGCTGGCGGGTCGAAGGGTCAAAGGTCAAAATTGAGAAATCAAACTCAAAGTGCAAAGTGCAAATCTCAAAACCTAGTTTAAAATTAAAAGCTTTTTGGCTTTAAACTTTGGACTAGACTTTGGTTTTTGCTCTTTTAACTTTAATCTTGCTTTGAATGGAAACCTAAAGGTTTCCGCTACGAAGAGAATGTATAGCTCTTCCTTTAAAAAATTCAAATGCCAGTCCATCCCGCTAGCTGGTTAAAACTAGGATAGGACGATCATTTCAACCGGAGATTGCGAAATTCTTTTAACCCCGTCTTTTCCCGTCAAGACTAAGTCTTCGATTCTTATTCCTCCCCAGTCCGGAAAGTACAATCCGGGTTCAACTGTAAAAACCATACCTTTTTGCAAGATGGTTTGGTTTTGGGGAGAAAGTGCAAATCCTTCGTGGACGGAAAGTCCAACGCCATGGCCAGAAGAATGAAGAAATTTTTCTTCACAACCATTTTCACGGAAGACTCGCCGTACAATCCCATCTGCTTCATAGGCTTTCATTCCGGCTTTAACCTGAACCAAAACCTTATTTTGAGCTGCCAGAACGAGTTCATATCGTTTTTGCAGCTCGCCTGGTGGTTTCCCCAAAAAAATAGTTCGCGTCAGATCAGAACAATATCCTTGGAATCTGGCGCCAAAGTCTAAAAGCAGGATTCCGGGCGATTGAATAAGTGTTTTGCCGGTTTGATGGTGGGGGATAGCTGAATTTTTACCAAAAGCAACAACCGGCGGAAAGGAAATCCCATCAGCGCCGCTTTTTCTCATAAAAATTTCCAGCATCAAGGCAATATCTTCTTCGGTCAAACCCGGCTTGATAAAGCCTAAAATATGATTAAAGGCAAGGTCGGCAATCCCGGCCGCTTTTTGGATTTTGACAACTTCCTCTTTATTTTTAATTTGCCGTAGGCTTTCAATGGGATCACCAAATGGCTTAAGTTCAGCAGGTTTTAAAGCTTCCTTAAATTTCCTGAATTCAAAAAAACTTAACCCCTTATCTTCAAAACCCAAGGTTTGGATTTTTAAATCCTGCAAAACTTTTTTGATTGCTTGCGCAAGTATTCGGTCTTTGGTAATTTCGAGAAGTCGGAAGTCTAAAGAAGGTTTAACGGAACTTGAGTAACGCGGATCGGTTAAAAGATAATTGGTTTTTGAAGTGATGAGGAGCCAAAAATCTTTTTCATCAGACAGGTCTCCATAACCGGCGAGATAAAAAATATTGATAGGGTTGGACACTAAAAAGGATTCGGTTTTGGAAAGATTCAGCCGTTTTTTGAGTAACTTCAGTCTGTCGGTCATGATTTTCTTCTACCACACCCTGTCAAGGTTTACAATGAAAACCGGATTCTGGATTGTGGTATGATTAATTGGGATGATATTGATTTACGGCCGGAAAAAGAATATCAGGCAGCCAAAACCGTAACTTTAGAGGCAAGATTGGAAGAACAATATTTTAAAGAAATCTTTTTTCAAAAGGTTTGGCCGAAATTGACGGGGATAGAGAACATTCCCAATATAAACGATGTTCAAGGTAATCCTGAAAAAATAGCCGGGAGATTATGGGAATCTTTAGCGCCAGCGCTGGATGCGTATATTACAAAATATAATCTTCCGGTTACCAAAGATGCGCGACAGACCGACGATGAATATTTTTCTGCCTTAGTTGCGAAAATGTATCAGTTGAATGAACGGGTTGCGGGGCATGGCGGATGGGAAAATGTGTGGCCGAAAACAGCCATTGAAATCGGTGCTACCAACTGTGCCCTAGGATCACAAGTACTTGGACGGGCACTTCAGAAAGCCGGGTATGAAGTAGAATTCGGTATGCCCGGGCCCGAAAGCCATGCGGTGGCGTTGGCTAAGAAATCCGACGGAAGAAAAGTCTATTTAGATCAAGCCAATGGCGTTATGGTTGATATTGCCGGGGAACAAAGCGTCCATGGGGTTAAAGCGTATCGAATTGAAACAGACAACAAAAATATCCCCTTCAGGCTTATTCCGGTTTGTTCATTAGAAAAAAGCACCGCAGCAACAGTCTGGAATTTGGCATCACTAAGAAAAAGTGCGGCATCACCAAGGGAGGGGAGATTTCATACTCAAGCTTTAAAACTGATGGATAGATTCGGTTTGGACTGGAAAATTTCATATGGGGATTGGGCAAAAAGGACCATTTTACCAGAATGGAAGGGACTGCTGCGGCGACCGGAGTGGAAAAAAGAGCAGGAAGAGTCAACGGCGCGGATTAGGGCAACCAATCCATCCATATAAAATTTCCTTAACTGTCTTTCCAGAATCCAAGTAAGCTTTGGTTTTGTAGATAGACTACGGCAGGTAAGTATCCATGGTGGGAAGTTGAACAGTCTTTTTTCCACGTATCCGCCGGTTCGAGAAAGAATTGCTAAATTAAAGGCGATGTAGATAAATCTTTCTTAAATACAATTGACAAACATTTGTCAAAGTATGAGATAATATGTTATAAATCAAAACGAATAAGGAAAAAAGTTCTATGTCAAATGAATTTTTAAATTCTTCAACTTTATATAACACCCCTTCGTTTTTAAAAGGAGTAGCAAGGGTTATAGATTTGTTTGGGCAATTAGATGAGTATGACTACAAAAAGACAGAGAAGGAAGCTGATGCGGAGGCTTTAAGAAGAGATTGGTATATTGTGGGCCAAGATATTTTTGATGGAGTAGAAAAATATGAGCGAGGATCAAGACAACCCAACCAAGTTTAATAATAAAGCAGATGGGAAAACAAACCCAAAAGATTTAGTTAGGGTTGAGCGTCAAGAATTTTTTTCGGACCTCTTCCTCACCCTCAAGTGTTGGCTGGATATGAACAAATATGTCCTGGTGCCGCTGATAGAATAATATCTATGGCGGAGAAACAATCTGATCATAGGCAAGGGCTAGAAAAGAAAGTGACAGCATCTAATATAGACAATGAGAAAATGGGCATGTACTTTGCTTTTCTTGCACTTTTAGCCTTTCTGATTGTAGGGACAGTTCTATTGATGTGTGATAAGGAACTCGCAGGCTTAATCACGTTAATTGCTACAGGCGGGGTTTTTATAGGGAATTACATTCTTACTAAAAAGAAAGAAAAAGAAATTTCTGAAAAAAAGAAGAAAAAAATAAAAACAGAAGAGGAGGAAAACTAGTGTTGCTTTTTATTTATCTAAATCAGAACCAGAATAACCAGTTAAACCCCGATAGGGCTGGGTTTTCTGTGGGAGGATTAGTAAAACAGCGTTAAAGAAACAAAAAATATACCACATATAAACCAGCCAAATAGCTGGTTTTTTCAGTTTTAAAAAGGAGAAAATATGGAAATCAAAGAAATTGTAAAAGTTATTGAAGAGAAAAAAATAGAAAATTTTAGTTTGAGAATCTGTGATTTAGACGGCAGACAAGTTCATTTTACCATTCCCGTTGAAAGATTTTACCGGAATAGCCGTCTTGATACATCCTTTTTTGAAAACGGAGTGGCGTTTGACGGTTCCTCGATTGAAGGTTTTAAGTCAATTGAACAAAGCGACCTTCTGGCTGTGCCGGATATACAAAGTGCTGTGGTTGATAATATTTCAAAAACACCGACACTCGTCTTTCATTGTAATTTAATTGATCCTGAAGGTAATGTTTCTTACTGGCTCGATCCGAGGGCGGTTGCGAAAAGAGCGGAAAAATATTTAATAGAAACCGGAATTGCCGATACAGCATTTTTTGGACTGGAAATCGAATTTTTTCTATTTGACTCGGTTAAATGGAAAATTGGCGAGGGTTTTTCTTATCATAATATAGCTTCCGCAGAAGGTGGAATAGGTGAGTTTGAAGATATAGGAGATAAGTATAAAATCCGTCCGCAAGAGGGTTATCTGAAAATGCCGCCTTTTGACCAATTTAAGGAAATCAGGGATGAAATGGTCAAAAAATTGAAAGAAACAGAATTTATGATTGAACGGGATACACATGAACGGGCTACGGCTGGTTCGGCAGAGATTGATATCAAATATCAACCTTTGTTGAAAATGGCCGATCAGATGTTACTGTTTAAATATCTCATCAGGAATGTAGCCGCTTCATATCATAAAATGGCGACTTTTATGCCGAAACCTTTAAGGGGACACAACGGAAACGGGATGCACCTCCATCATTCATTATGGAAAGAGGGAAAACCGCTTTTTTATGATCCGGAAGGAAGTTATTACCAACTTTCAAAGTTGGCCATGCAATATCTGGGCGGGATACTTACTCATGCTAAAAGTTTGAGCGCCATAACTTCTCCCTCGGTAAATTCATACAAGCGTCTGGTTCCGGGTTTTGAAGCACCAACCACCATTGCCTTTGGTTACCGCAACCGGAGCACCTGTATCCGTATTCCTGCCTATCCGGATAAACCGGAAGCAAAACGGATTGAATTCCGTATTCCGGATCCCTCGACAAACCCATATTTATGCTTTGCAGCCATTATGCTGGCGGGTATTGATGGAGTTAAAAGGAGAATTGATCCGGTCAAAGCGGGCTTTGGCCCTTTGGAAAAAAACGGTTATGATTTAGTTCAAAAGGAGAAAGAAAAAATACAGTTTATACCGGGATCGCTTGATAGGGCGCTTAACGAATTGGAAAAAGATCATGCCTATTTGCTGGAGGGCGGAGTTTTTACAAAGGAATTTCTTGAATTATGGATTACTCATAAAAGAAATGAGATTAAAAAAATAAATCAATATCCGGACGCGGTTGATTTCGAGTTCTACTTTGATTGTTAAAAAGCGTTTAAGCCGACATCCTTGACGAGAGGTATACGGTTGTATATCATTGGTATATGAACAAGACGGATTCTTTAAACAAATTGTTTGGCAGCAGGTCAAGAGTGGCGGTTTTGCAGTTTCTCTTATCCAATGAAAAAGACCGTTTCGGCGTCAATGAAATTATCAGAAATACGGGAGTCAATGCCCGTCTGGCCTCGCAGGAATTGAAAAAGTTATTAGAACTCGGCATTCTTTCTTCGGAAACCCATGGGAACTCTTTACTCTATTCAATTAATCAAAATTCTTCCCTGATAAAGCCGCTTAAGGAAATTATTGTTAAAAGTGATTGGTCGGAATGGGAAAGACCTTCCCGCATTCATCACCTGGTTTTGACGCTTGAGGCCGGTTTGAAGCCTATGAAGGAATATTACGGCTATTGTCTGCCTTATGCCCATTTAGTATTTAACTACGACAATGTTACCTGGTTTTTCCAGCTAAGCGAGTTCCAAAGTTTAGGTAAGAAATTGATTCCAATCTATCAAAAAAATAAAAATCAAATCTGGGAAGATTTTGAAAGATCGGCTTCCACTTTGTGGAGTTGTAAGGACTACCCTTCATTTTATCGCAACTATCTCGATTTCTGGAAAGTAGCCTGGGCCACCGAACCGATTTCTTTTTATATAGATGCCAAACTAAAAAAGGGAGAACAAATTGGCCTAACTGGAAAGTCATTTACGGATGAGTATGAGGACGCAATTTGGAAGCTAGCCAAAAAGGCAGAAAAAGAGGGGATTGAAAAGATTGACGTTGGTCCGATTCTAAAGGAATATTTTTGGATCCGTAACAGTTACCACAGCGTGCATCGTCTGACCGAAGAGGAAGTTAAAACTGAAATCAGAAAAAAGATGGGCAAGAAAAGACCAAGACGTAAAAAGGGAGCCAACCCGAACTCACTTTCAAAAGAATTGCTTACACTAGGCAAAGAGATGATTTTAATGCAGGATATCCGTAAAAAATATATGATGAAAGCCGCCTATTATCTTCATGAGTTCTTAAAACAAATCGGGAATAAATATAGCAGCAAAGAACATAAACTGACACCGATTTTAATGACTCAAACACTTCCTTGTGAGGTATTGGATATTAAAAAATATCTACCAAAACTTAAGCAAGAGCTTGAATTACGTCAGCGTTCCGCCACCATTACCGGGTCTTTGGCAGACGGAATTAAAGTTTATAGCAGTCAAATTTTCTTTCCCAAAGGAATTCATAGGGTAACTAAATTTGAAATCAGAGGAAATGTTGCTTGCGGAGGAAAAGCCGCCGGAAGGGTAAAAATTATCAGAAGGATCGAAGACATGTATAAAGTCAATCATGGAGATATTATTGTGGCACCGATGACTTCACCCGATTTAATACCGGCTATCAGGCGCTGTGTGGCGATTGTCACCAATTTTGGCGGAATTACCTGTCACGCCGCCATTGTGGCTAGGGAATTTAATCTGCCCTGCATCGTCGGAACCAACGATACCACTGAGAGACTCAAAGACGGGGATTTAGTGGAAGTGGATGCGGATTATGGCCTGGTTAAAGTTTTGCAAAGCGAGAAAGAGTGAAATCCGTTGCCTTTTCATTTCTCCTATGATAGAATTTTGACACATCAGATAACCCGTAAGAGGTTTTTATGGAAATCCAGTATTTAGGCCACTCGGCTTTTAAAATCAAGATAAACAATACCCTGCTTATCACCGATCCTTTTCTTTCCGATGATCCGGATTTAGGCATTAAATTCCCCAAAATTGAAGCCAGAATTGTAACCGTTTCTCACAACCATCACGATCACAATGGGGTGGCTGCGGTTTCCGGAAACCCTTTTATTATTCGTACTCCGGGTGAATATGAGGTTTCCGGGATCAACATTTTCGGTTACGCCACTTTTCATGATGAGAAAGAAGGAAAAGAGCGGGGTAGAAACACGATCTATCTTATCGAAGGCGAGAAAATGAATGTCTGCCATTTGGGCGATTTGGGGCATGTTTTGGAAAACGAGTTAGTCGAAATGTTGGGAGAGGTGGATGTGCTTTTAATTCCCGTGGGCGGGACATATACCCTGGATGCGGTCAAAGCCACAGAAGTTGTCCGCCAGATTGAGCCGAAGATCGTCATCCCCATGCATTATTTTCATCCGAAGTTCAAATTCAAACTTAATCCGGTCGAAAATTTTGTGAAAGAGATGGGGGTGGGGGTACCGGAAAAGACTGATAAGTTAAAGTTAAGTAAAGATAAGTTACCCCAAGAGACGAAACTGGTGATTATGGAGGCGAGTTAATTCAAAATGCAAAATGAAAAATGTAAAATTGCAATTAAAAGATCAAAATTCTTAGTTGGACTTCTCCATTTCAGTCGAAGAATATAGATTTTATTGTTCGACCGCAGTGGAGAACTACTTCTTTATGCTTTTACTTTTTAATTTACTTCTATGGACACTCTCAAGCTTCCACCACAAAACATTGAAGTCGAAGAATCGGTTTTAGGGGCACTCCTCATCGATAAAGATGCCATTGTCAAAGTGGCAGAATTTTTGGAGTCCAGACACTTCTATCGTGACACCAACGGTCTAATCTACAGGGCGATTTTAGACTTATATGGCCGTAGAGAACCGTCTGATTTGGTGACTGTCGGCAATGAGCTCAAACAGAAAAAATTGCTCAAGAAAATAGGCGGCTCCAGTTTTCTTTCCAGTCTGGTCAATAAAGTTCCTACGGCGGCCAATATTGAACATTACGCCCAGATTGTTAAGGATAGTTTTACCCGCCGCGAACTGATTTCCAAAGCCGCTGAAATTTCCAATCTCTGTTTTGACAGCGATAAAAATACCAAGGAGCTTTTAGATCAAGCTGAACAGAATATTTTTCAAATTTCACAAGAGCACGTCCGGCGCGACTTTGTGCCTTTGAAAGGCGTTTTGGCCGATTCGTTCGACAGGCTGGATGAGCTTCATCGCAAAGCCGGCTCATTGCGCGGCGTTCCTACAGGTTTTAGGTCGTTGGACAACCGCCTGGCCGGTCTGCAGGATTCGAATTTAATCATTGTGGCCGGTAGACCCTCTGAAGGCAAAACTTCGCTGGCGGTCAACATCGGGCAATTTGTGGCGGTACGGCATAAGATTCCGGTGGGGTTTTTTTCCTTGGAACAATCGAAAGAACAACTGGTGGACAGGATGTTATCAGCCCAAGCCGATGTGGATGCTTGGCGGATTACGACCGGCAGGTTAGAGGAGGACGATTTTGATAGACTGGGTCAAGCTATGGGAGAGTTGGCGGAAGCGCCGTTTTATATTGACGATACGCCGGCCATGAGCGTTTTGGAAATGAGAACCAAAGCCAGGCGTTTGCAGATAGAAAAGGGTTTGAGGCTTCTGATTGTTGATTACCTGCAGCTGGCCCACGCCCAAACCAGAGAAAGCCGCGTGCAGGAAGTGTCGGAAATCTCACGTTCTTTAAAAGATTTAGCGCGCGAACTTAGAATTCCGATTTTAGTCCTTTCTCAACTTTCGCGCGCCATCGAGTCGCGCACCTCACGCCAACCCCAGCTTTCGGATTTGCGTGAGTCTGGCTCGATCGAGCAGGACGCCGACATAGTGATGTTTTTATACAGGCCGGATCCTGACCAGCGGGAGCAGGTCAAACTCTTAATCGCCAAACACAGAAACGGGCCGACAGGGGAGATAGACTTGCTTTTTAGAGGCGAAAAGACGAGATTTTACGAGATCGAAAAAGAAAGAGAAGAGGCAATAGAAAAGGAGGCGTGAACATGGACTTAATCGATCTTGAGCAATTTAAAAGGACAAGAGATAGGAAGCCGCAAGATGAAGAGCGACGAGGTATCATATGGAATATTACAATCTTGGCCAGGTAATGGAATTTCTAAAAAGAGCGGTTGAAGAACAGTAGAAATACGAAACCGTAAACGTAAAAAACGGAGTTTCATAGCTCCGGAAAATCTGTGACCCTAAGAATAGTTCAGTCCGCGGATTTTTACGGTTTAACCTCACAATTATTAAGCCTGAAAAGAGTCAAAGAAAAGTAGCTCCATCACTCGCAGGTCAATCAACCCAAAACCAAAATCAGATGATCGTAAGAGAAATCAAGTGCAGACAAGCCATAACCAAATGCGGTTTTCCCGGAGGCGGCTGGGCAATAAATCCTTATGTCGGTTGCGGTCACGGCTGTGTTTATTGCTATGCGCGTTTTATCAAACGGTTCACCGGGCACACCGAAGAGTGGGGTAAATTTATCGATGTGCGGGTTAATGCCCCGGAAATTCTGGCTAAACAGATAAAATCACCCAAATACCAGACCGGAAATATCTATCTCGGAACAGTTACCGACCCCTATCAGCCACTTGAGGGCAAATACCGAATCACCAGAAAAATTTTGGAAGTTCTAAAAGATTATCCGGTCAGGGTAAGTATTCTGACTAAATCAAAACTGGTTCTGCGCGACTTGGACCTGCTTTTGCAAATGAAAGAGGCTGACGTCAGTTTTACCGTAAACAGCCTGGACGACGAGTGGAGAAAAAGAACGGAACCTTTTGCTTCTTCAGTCGGTGAACGTTTAGAAGCCGCAAAGTCATTGATACAAAAAGGAATAAAAGTTGATGTTATGCTGGGGCCTTATTGGCCGTATTTTACCGAGGCGGAAATGCTGGTTCAGAAATTCAAGGAAACCGGAGTCAGCCATCTCTTTTCCGAAAGTTTTAATGCCATCGGCGGCAACTGGAACGGGGTTGAGAAAGTCCTTAAAAGAAACTATTCTGAACTGTTTTTAAAAATGAGAAATATAATTCTGAATCCGCAGGAATTTGATGTTTTTTACAAAACCGCCGGGGAAAATTTATGCAGGGTCTGCCAAAAATATGATCTGCCGGTGACAACTTACTTTGGTTCCGGCCACGCCGGAAAAAAATTCACCCGCAAAAATCAAAAAAATGCCGAGGGCGGGGGTTGAACCCGCACGAGGTTTGAGCCTCACAGGTTTTTGATCCGCCCAATTGCCGCGGGAGAGGGTCGAACTCTCACGGTAGTTATCTACCACAGGTTTTTGAGACCTGCGCGTCTACCAATTCCGCCACCGCGGCATTTCTGGCGGATGCCAATTCCGCCACCCCGGCCGAACCATTGTCAAAAGATATTACACCACCAAGATTGGTATCGTCAATTGATATTTGACCCCGTGGTCTTTATAATCATTCGAGAAGACCACTTACTTTACCCGTGCCCGCCTGCCGGCGAGGCAGGGATGAATCGAATGATTAATAGACTCGCCGAATCTGCCCCCGCCTGATAAACGAGGCAGGGATTCGGCGGGGAGGATACCACGGCGCAAGGAGTGGTAGTTCATTGCTATTCGAACTAATTTTTTGGTATTATGTTTAAGTATTTGAAACCAGACTAAAAGGAGGATATAAAAAGATGATTCCCGTAAATGATCTCAGGGCAGGCATTTACTTTCAGGAAAATAATGAGCCCTATAAAGTCGTGGAATATAAACACGTCAAGGTTGGAAGGGGCAATGCTAATATCAAAATTAAGGCATGCAACTTGAAAACAGGCTCAGTTCTTGAAAAATCATATCTTTCGGGCGGTAGAGTTGAGGAAATTCAGATAGAAAGGCAAAAAGTACAATTTTTGTACTCAGATCAGAATAATGTTTTTTTTATGGATCCGCAGAATTTCGAACAATTCGAGATTGCCAAGAAGATTGTTGGTAGCGCATTAAATTTTATGAAAGAAGCATTAGAATTGGAATTGGTTAAATGGGAAGATGAAATTCTGGGAGTTGAATTGTCTAATTCTGTCGAACTTACGGTTACCGAAACAGGACCTTCTGAGCGTGGCGATTCAGCGGGTAGCGTTACTAAGCCCGCCACTTTGGAAACAGGCTATGTGGTTCAAGTTCCAATGTTCGTTAAAAACGGGGATAGATTAAAAATTGATACCAGGACTGGAACATACGCGGAGAGAGTCAACTAAAGTTCAAAGATCAAAGTTTAAAGTGCAAAGTTTAGTTAAAAACTTAAAGCCAAAAAACTTTTAGCTTTGAGCTAGGTTTTGATCTTTGATATTTGAGCTTTAAGTTCATTATTTATAAGGGGATTTTATGTATCAGAAAGAGGTATTGTCCAATAATCTGAGGTTCATCAAAGTTCCGATGTTATCGGTCGAATCGGTGACGGTTCAAATTTTTGTACGTGTCGGCGGACGGGACGAAACCAAAGAGAAAATGGGCCTTTCCCATTTTTTAGAACACACCGTTTTTAAGGGAACCCGCAAACGACCTTCGGCCAAAAAGATTTCTGAAGAGATCGAACGCGTAGGCGGGGTTTACAATGCCGCAACCGGCACGGAATATACCATGTTTTACGTTAAAGTGCCGCGGGAAAAAATCGAGGTGGCCTTCGATGTTCTTTCCGATGTTTTGTTAAACTCCGTTTTTAAAAAAGAAGCTCTGGAAAAAGAAAGACAGGTGATTATTGAAGAGATTAACGTTTACGAAGATATGCCGATGGTTAAGGTTGAGTCGGTATTCAGCGGCCTTCTGTTTCCGGACCATGCGTTGGGTTATGATTTAACCGGTATTAAAGAAACAGTGGGAAAGCTTGCCCGCGAAGATGTTTTGGATTATCTCGGCAGGCACTATTTAGCCCAGAATATGGTTTTGAGTGTGGCTGGAAATTTCAAACCGGAAAAAGTTGATAAGATGGCGCGCCATTATTTTGGGGCAGTCAGAAAAGGAACAATTCCGGGGGTTTTGAGATTTGTAGACAGACAGAAAAGTCCGCAGCTGAAAGTATTTTTCAAAAAGACCGATCAAACCCACTTGTGTTTAGGTTTCAAAACTTTTGGGTATCAGGATAAGGAGCGATTTAAACTGAGAGTTTTAAGCGCGGTTTTAGGCCAAGGAGCGTCTTCACGTTTGTTTGAAAGACTGAGAGAGAGGGAAGGTTTATGTTATTACGTTTCGTCCGACGCGGATCTGTTTTTAGAAACTGGAGTGTTTTATGTCAAAGCCGGTGTTGACAACCGCCGGGTTGAAAAGGCCATTAAACTTATCTTAAAAGAATTGCTGAAAATACGAAACAGCCGGATGACCCAAAAAGAATTGAAGCGGGCGAAAGAATACCTCAAAGGAACACTAAAACTTTCTCTGGAATCTTCAGACGCCCAGGGTAGTTTTTACGCGACTCAAGAGCTTCTTTTTTCTCGAGTTTTAACCTCCGATCAAATCGCTCAAAAAATTGATGAGGTTACCAGTGACGACCTTTTGGATTTAACCAAAAGGGTAATTGTTGAAGAAAAGCTAAATTTGGCTTTGGTAGGGCCGTTTGAGCGTGAGGAAACATTTAAGAAGTTGTTAAGGTTAACCTAAAAAGGAGGCGTTATGACCATCGGGGAAATTTACGAACTGGCTATCAAGATGGGGGTAGAGGTCGATCCGAGAGGAGAAGACGGAGTGAAAAAAGTCCTCAAGAGATTAAATCAGGAATATGAAGAGCGCTCACCCGCCAAAAAGAAAAATTTCGATTTGGAATCTCTCAGAAATCCATATGCCGATTCACGTATTTTATTTGGTGATCGAACCATTGCGGTTGACAAAGTGGCAGTTGGGATTGATATCGAACCGGCAGAATTGCTTTTAGTCGATCGCCTCAATCAAAAAGGCGAAGGAATTGATTTGGCCATTGCTCACCATCCCGAGGGAATTTCCTTGGCGGGTTTGCCGGAGGTAATGGAATTGCAAATTGATCTTTTGGCTGGTTATGGCGTGCCGGTCAACGTGGTTGAAGGCTTGATGGGGGACAAAATTACTGAAATTAAGCGTCGGGTTTCCCCCGGCAATCACGCGCGGGCGGTTGACGCGGCCAGGCTTTTGGGCATTCCTTTTATGAATATTCATACTCCCGCGGATAATCTGGTTTTTCACTATTTGGAGGAAAGAATCGCACAAACCAGACCCGAATATGTCAAAGACGTTTTGGAGATGTTGGAAGAGATTCCGGAATATAACGAAGCTGCAAAATTTAAACTAGGACCCACTTTGTTTACCGGTGCAGAAAAAAACCGAGCCGGTAAAGTGGTGGCTGCCAGCTTAACCGGGGGAACAGAAGGATCGAAAAATATCTATGAACGCTTAGTTGCGGCTGGGGTGGGTACAGTCATTGGAATGCACGCCTCCGAAGAGCACGTGAAAAAAGCCAAAGAACACCATTTGAATTTAGTCATTGCTGGTCATATGTCATCTGACTCTGTGGGTATGAATCTTCTTTTGGATGAGTTAGAAAAGCAAGGAATTCAGATCATACCGTTTTCGGGATTTATCAGAATCAGTCGGATTAAAAGCGAAAAGTAGTTTTTTATTACCACTCACCTTGGTTTTCGGCAGCCTGACGACGAGCTTGGTCTTTGCCAAAAAGTATGCTATTCTTAGCGAAAGCAAGCGGCTATGCTCAAATTACTTCAACTTGCAAAAATTTTTAAGAAATAGGCTGTAATTTGGGGAATACTCAACGACAACTTTCGCATTTTCGAGGAAGTTGAGTATATTTTTAGATGGGCGTTTTTATGCAACCGATTTTTTTCCAACTTGGTTCAGTCAAAATTTATACCCTGAGTATTTTTTTGAGCCTAGCTTTTCTTTCAGCTACCCTTGTTGTCTGGCGGGAAGGCAGGCGTAGAAATTTCGAGGAGGAAAAAATCTTAGATCTGGTTGTTTTAATGGTTTTAGGCGGAATTGTTTTAGGCAGGATTGTTTTTTTCCTTCTGAATCGTAGCCTTTTTTCTTCCGTTTTAGACTTTTTTCTGTTTTGGAAAGTAGCCGGAGTTTCATTTTTTGGTGGCGTTTGCGGCGCTATTTTGGCGGCCATGGCCTATATTCGGCATCATCATTGGCCGATGGGGCTGATTTTCGATATCTTAATGCTGGGAATTTTGTTGGGACTGGGAATCTATAGGATTGGATTTTTCTCAAGTGGCAATGGCTTCGGAACAGTCACCAATTCAATCCTAGGTGTTATCTTTTTAGGCATTCCTGAAAAAAGACATCCGATAAGCCTGTACGAGGCCGTTTTCTTCCTGTTTGCTTTTATCGTTCTCTATGTTTTCTGGCGAAAAAAGACCATACAAAAAGGCACCATCTTCAGTTTAGGCTTGGCAACCGTGGGTGTTTTAAAATCGCTCTTATATTTTTTGGAAGATATTACCCTGATGAAGAATCCTAACTTGACTTTGATTTCGAGATTAAGCATAATGGTTTTAGGTTCATTGTTTTTATATTATTTCTCGGAAAGAAAAATTAAGCTCGATTTTGGATTAATTGTTAGACTAAAACAAAAATTTTCCAACTTGCTGCTTAAAAAGGGGAAAAGTCGAGATGGTGAAGATAAAAATCGATCAAGCCAAAACTATTCTGCAACGCAAAAAAGCTGAGTTGCAGAAGATTTTAGACTCCATTCGCGCACAAGATCCAAGCAATATGCCAGGATGGGAAGACGAAAATACCCAAGATGACGATGCTTTTGAAAGGGAGAGCAAGAGCCGGGTTGATGCTTTGGAAAAAAGAACGCTGGAAAGTTTTGCCAATGTTAACCGGTCCCTGGCAAAGATTGAGCATGAGACCTATGGGATCTGTGATGCCTGCGGCAAAGAAATTGATCCGGCGCGTCTAAAGATGATCCCAGAAGCCTCATATTGTATTCACTGCCAGAGGAATGTGGAATAATAGACAAACTCATTAGAAAACTGGGATTTATGGCATGTCTATACGCCAAACCAAGAAAGGATTTTTAGATTTTAAAGATACATTAATTAGAATTGGTTTATCTAAAGTTTAAAATTTTCCATCTATGGTTTTTTTGTTTGGTGGCCGGCGTTATTTTAATTGATCAGGCCAGCAAAATCTTGGTAACCGCAGGTGGTGGGGAATTTCTGCCAAACACAGGGATCCTCTTTGGCTTTGTTAAGCTTCAGGATCGGCATTTTTTCACTGCCGCCGGCATCATCATTCTAGGTTTTATTTATTGGTTTTTTAGGGCGCAATTTAAAAACCTGCCTTTTGTTTTATGGCTGGGATACGGTCTTCTTGTGGGAGGATGCGTCAGCAATCTCTCCGATCGGATAATTTTTGGCTATGTACGGGATTTTATTGATCTGAAAATTTGGCTAATTTTCAACTTGGCGGATGTGGCTTTGAGCGCAGGATTTTTAATGATAATTTTTGAAAGCATTTTAACCAGAAAACATTAAAGGAGGTGAGCTTAAAAGACAATGGCGGAAAAAATATTAATCATTGAAGATGATGAATTTCTGGCAGATATGTATCACGAACTTCTAAACGATGAAGGATATGCAGTAACCTTAGCCAGAGATGGTCGGGATGGGCTTGAGAAAGCGTCGCAAGGAGGGTTTAATCTGGTTTTACTGGATATCATGCTTCCTAAAATCGACGGGTTGCAGATTTTGAGAACTTTAAAGGAAAAAAAGATTAAAAACGGCCCGATTATACTTCTCACCAACCTAGGACAAGATTCGATTGTCAAAGACGGGTTTAAGGCGGGAGCGGCAGGATATTTGATCAAATCGGCTATGTCACCTGATCAAGTTTTACACGAGGTGCGTGTTTTCCTAAATAAATCTCGAGAAGATAAGTAGGTAGACTTTAAAACTTCATCCACAAGAAGAGAAATGAGTAAAAATATTTTTCAGATTCGAGTCGGTGAAAAAGAGGTTGGGAAACGACTCGATCTTTTTTTGACGCAAAAATTCACTTATCTTTCTCGTTCTAAGATCCAAAAAATAATCGAGCAGAAGTTATTAACAGTCAACGGAAAAAACCCTCAACCCGCTTATCTAGTTAAGGAAAAAGATGAGATTAAATTTTTTATTCCCCAAGAAGAACCCAAAAGATTCGATCCGGAGTCAATTCCTTTAAAAATCATCTATGAAGATCAGGATATCTTAGTGGTTGATAAGCCGGCAGGCATGGTGGTACATCCTGCGTGTGGTAGAAAGCATGGGACTTTATTAAACGCGGTTTTGGGATATCTTGGGGATTTTCAACTTGCCCGAGCCGGCATTGTCCATCGCCTGGATAAAGAAACATCAGGTTTAATTGTCATTGCTAAAAATGAGCAGACCCAAAGTTTTTTACAGTTGCAGTTTAAGATGCGCTCGACAGTCAAAAAATATCTGTCTTTAGTCTGGGGAAGAATGGGAAGTCAGAAAGGAATAGTTGATGCTCCAATAGGTCGCAGTCGTATGAATCGAAAAAAAATGACGGTTACGGAAAAAGGAAAAGCCGCGCAGACCTATTATAAGGTTGTTAAAGTCTTGCAAACCTCCGAGGACCAATTTGTATCCCTGCTTGAGGTTACGCCTAAAACCGGCAGAACCCATCAGATTCGGGTACATCTGAAAGCCTTGGGTCATCCGGTGGTTGGGGATAAAACCTATGGCAGAAATCAAAGCCTGGATAGAAAACTTGGCCGGCAATTTTTACATGCCTACTATCTAAAATTCCGGCTTCCAGATGAAGGAGAAAAAGAAATTTCTATCCAGCTATCCCGAGATTTGGAGCGTTTTTTCCAGACTTTAACGGTTAAAGCACAATCTGGTTAAAGCCAGGTTATTGAAACAAAAGGATGGGAGGTTTTAACTTGATCTTGCGCGGTTTGCAGTTCTTCCGTGGTCGGCGGTTGTTTAAGTTTTGTCAATTTCCAATAGATATTCAGATTAGTGTGTCTTTCGGTATCGGAAAATTTCCTTTCTGCAACCTGTTCTGCCCGAAAACCCGTTAATAAAGCCATGGCTTTGAACTGTTCCGGCGTGGGAACCACCCTGTCATAAAAACTTTCACCATCGGGACTATCAATAATATATCCTTTCTCTTTATAAACAGCTCCGATTTTAGCAGCTCGAGATTGTAATTCCTCCATAGCTTCGGCATAGTGACCGCGGGTTGGATCGGGCGTGTCAATCAACATATAACTTTCCGGAGAATCATCTAAAACCCGATGTGCTTCTTGAAGCATAGCCAACCCATCATCAACCTCGGTATTATGTAAGAATGATCTGCCCAAACAATAGATTGCGAAGCACTAACCACCGCCTCTGGCGGTGACTGTACACAAGGTTATACCGGTGTATTAAAATAACATAGCTCCAGCCTGAAAGGCGAGTTCCAGGAGGAGCTATGCAAAAAAACTATCAA
>Ga0210016_1000570_pt1 | contig 32820 bp, 26 predicted proteins | sample CryGeyCG2014_300_FD_185454 | JGI IMG/M metagenome (GOLD analysis project Ga0210016, IMG submission 185454) | Groundwater microbial communities from aquifer - Crystal Geyser CG02_land_8/20/14_3.00 (SPAdes) (version 2) | ecosystem: Environmental > Aquatic > Deep subsurface > Groundwater | place...
TTGAGTATGACAAAGTAATCAACCGATTCACCAAGTTGTTTATTGACGAATACTGTTTAGCCGATGGAAGCATTGACTGGGAGAAAATTGTGAAACTTAATTCAGCAACTCTCAAACCCGTCAAGCCGCGTGCACCTCGAAAAAATAAGAAGGTTATCAAACCATGACTTGGGAAATCGTCATCGGTCTGGAAGTGCATACCCAGCTTTCGACCAGCACTAAAATCTTCTCCGGCGCTTCGACTGCGTTCGGCGCCGAGCCGAACACGCAAGCGGACGCGGTGAGCCTGGCGCTGCCCGGCGTGCTGCCGGTACTGAACAAGGGCGCCGTCGAGCGCGCGATCAAGTTTGGTCTCGCCGCGGGCGCACACATCGCGCCGCGTTCGGTGTTCGCGCGCAAGAATTATTTCTATCCCGACCTGCCCAAGGGTTACCAGATCAGCCAGATGGACTTGCCGGTCGTGGGGCAAGGCGCGCTGACCATCCAGGTCGCGCCGCTGTCCGGAAACGCGAAGCCCTATGAGAAGACGGTGCGCATCACCCGCGCCCATCTGGAAGAGGATGCAGGCAAGTCGCTGCACGGAGATTTCCACGGCATGACCGGCATCGATCTGAACCGTGCCGGCACGCCGCTGCTGGAGATCGTGTCCGAACCGGATATGAGTTCGGCAGCCGAAGCGGTGGCCTACGCCAAAGCCCTGCACTCGTTGGTGCGCTGGATCGGCATCAGCGACGGCAACATGCAGGAAGGCTCGTTCCGCTGCGACGTGAACGTGTCGGTGCGCAAGCCCGGCCAGCCGCTGGGCACGCGCCGCGAGATCAAGAATCTGAACTCGTTCAAATTCATGCAGCAGGCCATCGATTATGAAGTGCAATGGCAGATCGACACGATCGAGAATGGCGGCACCGTGCAGCAGGCGACGATCCTGTTCGACCCGGACAACGGCGAGACGCGCATGATGCGCAGCAAGGAAGACGCGCACGACTATCGCTATTTTCCCGACCCCGATCTGTTGCCGCTGGAGATTTCGCCCGAGTGGATCGAGCAGGTGCGCGCTACGCTGCCGGAACTGCCGCACAGCAAGCAATCGCGTTATGTCGGCGTGCTTGGGCTCTCCGCTTACGATGCGAGCATCCTCACCGCCTCGCGCGAGATGGCTGACTTTTTTGAGACAGCGCTTGATGCCGTGCCGAAAGATGCCAAGCTGTGCGCCAACTGGATCATGGGCGAGGTCAACGCCCAACTCAACCGCGACGGTCTTGATATGGCGCAATGTCCGATCACGCCGCAACAACTTGGCGGTATGTTGCAGCGCATTGCCGACGGCACCATCTCCAACTCCGGCGCGAAAGAAGTGTTCCGCACCCTGTGGGCGGAAGGCGGCGACGCCGATGCCATCATCGAAGCAAAGGGACTGAAGCAGGTCTCCGACAGCAGCGCGATCGAAGCACTGGTGAACGAGATCATCGCGGCGAATGCGGACAAGGTTGCGGAATATCGAGCTGGCCGTGACAAGCTGTTCGGCTTCTTTGTCGGCCTCGCGATGAAAGCGAGCAAGGGCAAGGCGAATCCGGCGCAACTGAACGAGATACTGAAACAGAAGCTGGCGGGCTGACGGGTACGCCAGCGCCCCATAACCGCTTTCCCAGTGGAGAAGAAGATGCACACTCGCCTTGTCTTGTTCCTCCTGGCGCTTTGCTTTTCCGCATTTCCCCCATCGCTACTCGCCGCCGGTTCCGCCCCGCCGCTGATGCTGGCCAATCTCTACCGCGCCGACATTACTCTGACCGAATATTGGATCAGCGAAAAATTCGACGGGGTGCGCGGCTATTGGGACGGCAAGCAGTTGCTGACACGCGGCGGCGAGCGCATCCATGCGCCATCATGGTTCACCGCCGCCTGGCCAACCACCCCGCTCGACGGTGAACTGTGGGCGGGACGCGGGCGTTTCGCACAGGCAGTTTCCACCATCCGCCAGGCTCAACCGAACGATGCCGCATGGCGCGAGATCAAGTTCATGCTGTTCGACCTGCCCGCGCATCCCGGCAGTTTCAGCGAACGCGATGCCGAACTGCGACGGATCGTCGCGGCCATCAATCAACCTTGGGTGCAGCATGTCGAACAGTTCAGAGTCAAGAATGCCGCGGCATTGCGTGCCACCTTGGCACGCGTCGTCAAACAGGGCGGCGAGGGACTGATGCTGCATCGCGGTGCTGCCTTGTACCGCGCCGCTCGCAACGATAATCTGCTCAAACTCAAACCTTATCTGGATGCCGAAGCGCGCGTGGTCGCGCATCTGCCGGACAGCGGGAAATATGCGGGGATGCTGGGCGCATTGGAGGTGGAAACGGAAACCGGGCTGCGTTTCAGGCTGGGGTCGGGCTTGTCGGACGCGGAACGGCGCGAACCGCCGCCTTTGGGTTGCTGGGTGAGTTATCGCTACAACGGACTTAACGAGACGACCGGCATCCCGCGTTTCGCGCGCTTCCTGCGAATACGCAGCGACCGGGAGTGCCGTGTTCCCTGAGCTTGGGAAAGACATTCTCACGCGGAGAACGCGGAGGAAAACCGGGCTGCTGTACAAAATATGCACTTCATCAATTAGGTGATCACAACCTCAAGTCGATTCTCCTTGAATTTCTCCGCGTTCTCCGCGTCTCCGCGTGATCAACTGCCGTTTTTGGGCTGAACCGGATCAATCCAGAAGGTCGAAGCGCATGACGCGATAGAAACCGTCGAAACAATGCTCGACATGCGGCTCATCTGCCAGCGCTTTGCCCTGCTTCTGTAAGGCCTCACTCAACTTGGCACGCACGTCCTCCTGCCAGAATCCAGGCAGGAACGGTTCCAGATGCCCCAGGACAAAACGAAACGGCCGGAAACGATACAGCCAATGGCGCTGCGGTGTGCTGCCGTATTCGGTGATCAGGAGCGAGCCGCCGGGCTTCAGTACGCGCGCGATCTCGTCGTACACATGCTGTCGCGCCTGTGGCGGCAACTCGTGAAAGAGGAAGAACAGGATGACTTGGTCGAACGCTTCGTTGGCGTACCCCAACGACTCGGCGTTCATGCGCGCCAAGTGGCAGCGATCGGCGACCTCCGTGGTTTTGCCGCGCGCCAGCTCTAGCTGCCCGACGGCGACATCGCACAAATGCACTTCGTTGTCGGTGTGGTGCAACAGCGAGGGCGTGAGCTTGCCGTACACGCAGGTAAGCTGTAACAGCTTTGCCCCGGATTTGCGCTCGACGTGCGCCAGCGTCCTGTTGAGCAACTTGTCGTATTGGCCGAACAGGATGGCGTTGATGATGGGCTGGTGATCGAAGAACCAGATGCTCTTGTCCCACAGATAGGCCCACCAGTAATAGCGCGCCAGATATTCCGGCACGCCGCCCCGGATGAATTTCTGATAGATCGCCATCAGCCCGCGATGCGCGGCTTGCGCGGCGCCTTGTTGAACAATCGGTCGTACAGCCAATTCGGCAGTCGGCGCAACAACCAACCCACCACGGCCATCTGCCACGGGATGACGGCAAACGTAGTGCCGCGCCCAATCACCCGAGCAATGCGCCGCGCCGCGTCATCCGCGTCGAGCAGGAAAGGCATGGGGAAATTGTTCACGTCGGTCATCGGCGTGCGGATGTAACCGGGGCAAATCGTCACCACTTTGATCCCGCTGTCGCGCAACTCGACACGCAGGCTTTCCAGATAGGAGATTGCCGCTGCCTTGGAGGCGGAATAGGCTTCCGAACCGGGCAGACCGCGAAAACCGGCGACGCTGGCGATGCCGACCAGCTTGCCTTGCCGCGCCTCTTGCATGGCATGAATGAACGGCTGAAAGGTCTTTGCCATACCGAGCACGTTAACGTCCATCACCTGCTGAAAGGCCTCAATGTCCTCGGCGTATTCGGTCAATGTGCCGCGGCTGACACCGGCGTTGGCGATGACGATGTCCGGCACGCCGGCGCGCGCCACGAAATCGGCGGCGGCAACGCGGATCGCCGCCGCATCGCGCACATCCAGCGCGTAGCAAAACACTTTATCGGGGAATTCCGCTGCAAGGGTTTGCAGCAATTCGCCGCGGCGGGCGCAGACGGCAACGGATGCGCCGCGCTCAAGATAATGGCGCGCAAGGGCCAGACCGATGCCGCTCGACGCGCCAGTGATGACGACGCGCATCAACGCTTGCCGGCGCGTCGCTCCTTGCGCGCGATCTCGATCACTTCGTTCAGCACGCGGATGGTGTCGGCCGGCTCCAGACCGGTGATGATGTATTTGCCATCCACCGCGATGGTGGGCGTGCCACGAACGGCGTAGCTGCGCACCAGTTGGTTGCTGCGCGCGACCTTGCCGGCGAGCGAGAACGAGTTATATGCCGCACCGAACTTTTTGGCATCCACCCCGCGCTTGGCCACGAATGCGGCGATCTTCTGCTCGTCGCCCAAATCGGTATTGTGCACATTCCAGGCGTCAAACAGATCGTCATGCAGGCGCTTGCCCTCACCTATCGCCTCCAGCGCATAAAAAGTGCGCGCCATCGGCTCCCAGGTATCGCGGAAGATAACCGGCACGGATTGCAGTTCAACATCGCCGGGCATTTTCTTCTCCCACGCGCTCAACGGACCGTGCAGGTGATAGCAATGCGAACAGCCGTAAAAGAAGAACTCCAGCACTTCGACCTTGCTGCCACTGCTGGTCGGCTGTGCCGGGCTCATCACCTTGTAATCCCGACCGGCCACGACATCTGCCTGGGCTTGTGTGGCAACCAGCAACAGCAGCACCGCAATCAGTTTATGCAACAGTTTCATCTGCATCTCCTTTTTTTATTGGGCATGGATGGCGGTGGCGTTGGCGACACCGTTCAATTTCAAATTGGCGATCGTTTCATTCGCTGCGCTCAACCCCTGAAATGGACCGAGACGGACGCGATGCCAGACCCCCTTGCCGGGCAGATCAACACTCTGCACACTCGCTTCCAGGCCGACCAGGGCCAATTTGGCTTTCAGCTTTTCCGCATCGGCAGCATCCTGAAACGAACCGGCTTGAACAAGATATGGAATCGAGTCGCCCGGTTTCACGCTCGGTGCGGTACTCGGCTTGACCGCAGGCGACGTGGTGCGTGGCGTTTTCCCATCGGCCTTGTCGGGCAACACGCGGTAGAACTCAAACTCCTGGGCTTGATTCGCTACGGGCGCGTGCGGCGCAGGCGGCGTGGCAGCCGGCTGCGGCAATGGTTTGGCGGCATCACGCGCAACAGGCGGCTCTTTGAACGATGCGGGATTCCTCTGTGTCATGTACCAGGCGACGATTCCGGCGATCGTCACACCAAGCGCGATGCCGACGATCATCGCGGCGATCGTCTTGGATTTCTTTTGCGTTGTGCCGCCATTTGCCATCTTCAATTCCTTCGTCAAACTACATTTGCTCGGGCGCTGTGACACCGAGCAGTGCCAATCCGTTCCGTAACACCTGCGCCACGGCCGCGATCAGCGCCAGCCGGCCGAGCTTGAGTCTTTCGTCCTCGACCAGAAAACGCGAGGCATTGTAATAGCTATGGAAATCCGCCGCCAATTCCTTCAGATAAAAGGCGATCAGGTGCGGCGCGAGGTCTTCTGCGGCCTGCTCGATCACCTGCGGGAAATCGATCAGACGCTGCAACAGGGCGGTTTCATATTCGCTGTCCAGCACACCACTCACCTCCGCCTGATGCAAAGCCTGGCGGTCCCCGCCCCATTGTGTCAGCACCGCATGAATGCGCGCGTGGGCATACTGGATGTAATAAACCGGATTATCGTTGCTCTGCGATTTTGCCAGATCGATGTCGAACACCAGTTGCGAATCGGGATGGCGCGCGGCGAGGAAGTAGCGCGTCGCGTCGCAGCCCACTTCGTCGATCAGGTCGCGCAGCGTGACATAGCTGCCGGCGCGTTTGGAGATCTTCACTTCTTCGCCATTCTTCAGCACGGTCACCATCTGGTGCAGCACGTAATCCGGCCAGCCTTGTGGAATTCCCGCATCCAGTGCCTGCAGACCGGCGCGTACACGGGTGATGGTGGAATGGTGATCCGAACCCTGTTCGTTGATCACGCGCTCGAAACCGCGCCGCCACTTGTCCAGATGATAGGCCACGTCCGGCACAAAGTAGGTGTAGCCGCCGTCCGTCTTGCGCATCACACGGTCCTTGTCGTCGCCGAAGTCGGTGGTGCGCAACCACAGTGCATCGTCCTGCTCGTAAGTGTGGCCGCTGGCGATGAGCCGCTGCACCGTCTCTTCCACCTTGCCTTCGGTATACAGCGCCGATTCCAGCGAGAACACATCGAACTCCACCTGGAAGGCGCGCAAATCCAGATCCTGCTCGCGGCGCAGATAGGCCACGGCGAAATGACGAATCGCCTCGGCATCGTCCGCATCGCCTTTGCCAACGGTATGTTGGTCATCGGCCTCGACGGGTTCTTTTGCCATGTAGGCATTCGCCACATCCAGGATGTAATCGCCGCGATAGCCCGACTCCGGCCAGGCCGGATCGTCCGGCGTGATGCCCTTGCAGCGCAGTTGCACCGAGCGCGTCAGATTGTCAATCTGCACCCCGGCATCGTTGTAATAAAACTCGCGTGTCACACTCCAGCCCGCCGCATGCAGTACGTTGCACAGGCAATCGCCCACCGCCGCGCCGCGCCCGTGACCCACATGCAGCGGCCCGGTCGGATTGGCCGAAACGAACTCAACGCCCACCTTGCGCCCGCCGCCGACATGGATATGGCCGTAACCCGCCCCGGCCGTCAACACGCCGTGCACCACATCCTGCTTCGCTGCGGTCGTGATGAACACATTGATGAAACCCGCGCCCGCGATTTCGACTTTCTCGATGACCTCGGACTTCGGCAACGCAGCAATCAGCGCGTTCGCAATATCGCGCGGCGATTTGCGCAGCGGCTTGGCGAGCTGCATCGCCAGGTTGCAGGCGTAATCGCCATGCGAGGCTTGCTTGGGACGCTCAACGAGAACGGTCGCGCCATCCTGATCGGGTGCCACCTCGCGCAAAGCCTGCGCAAACAGATCGGATAAATGGGATTTGAAATTCAGGACAGCGGACATGAAACAGCACCATTAAACGTTAATCTCGTGTAGCGACTCGTTTGCCCCCTCTCCCTCCGGGGGATAACCAGCGACTTGCCCGCTTGTGGGCTTAGTCGAATGGCCAGTAGTTCCACCAGGGTTGGGGTGGGGGAAACGGGCATGGCGAGTTTTATTTTCAGGGATGGCATCATCGCCATGCCCGTTAAAGACCCGCGGATTATAGCATTTGCAGACACCAGAGCCGCTTATCACCCTGCTTTCGGAACTGTATCGCAGTTGGCCCGAGGCCAATATCCAAACCGGATTGTGGATGGAATTTTATGTAATGGCCTCCGTTGTTATCGTTACGTAATACTTGATTGTATTAGTTGGTTATGCTAGCGTGGCTGCTCGAGATTCTGCCGTCGTGCACAGCGATGGTGATGCTTCTCGCAGTTCAATGAGGAGGCCATCATGTTTGATATCAATCACACTATCGAAAATGAAGCGCTGCATCGTCTTGACCCGGAAGGCAACATGTACGACCTGGAACATTGGTCCCCGCTGACCGCCACGCAATTGGCGCGAGAAGAGGGGATTCAGGAGTTGACCGATGCTCACTGGCACGTGATTTATGCGCTGCGAAACTTGTATCGGGAAAATGGCCGCCCTGCGAATGTGCGTGAAGTGATGCATAGGCTGGAACGGGATTTTGTTGATGAAGGCGGGAGTCGTTACCTTTACGAATTGTTTCCGAAAGGGCCTGTCAGTCAAGGATCACGTTTAGCCGGCGTTCCGGCTCCTCTCTGTTCCAGTGATCCATCCTTTGGCTGGGCGGGCTGATTATAAATTCCGCAACGCGCCTGAAACTCGCGCCATGCTGGAGTGGGAGATTGGTCTAGGCGCTGTTGCCGAGCTGGCACGGCATTGGGCTTGAGAAAAATTCACCCAATTCATGGGACAGTTTCATCAGTCCCCAGTTGCCAACCGGATGGTGTATTGTCCTGATTTCTCGTCTTTCACCAGCACCACCAGTTTGTGCCGTTGCGCGTCTTCCATCAGCTCCTTGAACGAGCGGTAGCCGTAATACGATTCATTGAAGCCGGGTCTGCGCCGTTGCATGGTCGGCTTGACCATTGAGTACCAGAGTTTCTCGTCCGAACCACGCTCCGAGATCAGACCTTCGACGGTTTCGACCAGAAAATCCATCGCCTCCTGTTTCTTGTCTTCCTCGCCCTTGGCTGCCGTCGGTTTTGCGGTTTCTGTTTTCGCCTTTGGCGGCGCTTTCTTGGCCGCCTGTTTCTTCTTCGCTTCCTGCACGCGCACCAGATCGTCGTAGAAAATGAACTCGTCGCAGTTTGCGGCGAGCAGATCGGAGGTGGAGTCCTTCACGCCGATGCCGATCACGTATTTGTTGTTCTCGCGCAGTTTGGATACCAGTGGCGAAAAATCCGAGTCACCGCTGATGATAACGAAGGTATCGACATGGGCTTTGGTGTAGCACAGGTCGAGGGCATCGACGACCATGCGGATGTCGGCAGAGTTCTTGCCGCTTTGCCGCACATGCGGAATCTCGATCAGTTCGAATGCGGCCTCGTGCATGGTCGCCTTGAATTCCTTGTAGCGCTCCCAGTCGCAATAGGCTTTCTTGACCACGATGCTGCCCTTGAGCAGCAGGCGCTCCAATACTTTCTTGATGTCGAACTGCGCGTACTTCGCATCGCGCACGCCCAGCGCCACGTTCTCGAAATCGCAGAACAAGGCCATGTTGGTGATTTCGGGTTGGTTTGCCATGTGTGCTCCTTGTCTGTCCGATTCCCGCCTGCGCGTGAATGACGGTGCTTGAGGTTTAAATCACTTTGCCCGGGTTCATCAAGCCGTGCGGGTCGAAGGTGCGCTTGACGCTGCGCATCAACTCCATCTCCAACTCACTCTTGTAGTGGGTGATTTCTTCGCGCTTCATCTGCCCCACGCCGTGCTCGGCGGCGATGCTGCCTTCAAGTTCGCGCACGACCTCATACACGATGCGGTTCACCTCGTGCTCGCGCTGCTGGATGAAGGCTTGGTTCAACGCGGCATCCAGCATGGAGATGTTGTAGTGGATGTTGCCGTCGCCCATGTGGCCGAAGGCGACGATGCGGATGCCGGAGAAAGCGTGGCGCAGGACCGTACTGGCTTGCTCGATGAATTCTGCAACGCGGCTAACCGGTACGGAGACATCGTGCTTAATGCTGATGCCTTCGGCCTTTTGCGCCTCGGCGATATTTTTGCGCAACTTCCACCAGCGTTCGGCGTGAACCTTGTCGTGAGTGATATCGAAATCTATGACGCCCGCACCGAAGGACACGAGCGCATCCCGCAAGGCGGCGTCCAATGGTGCCGGCAGCACATTCGCCAGTTGGGTGATGACGAGCCACTCATGTTGTGTTGCGAACGGTTCATGTGTGTCCTCGATATGTTTGAATACCAGCTCGAGACAGGAACGCGAGATCAACTCGAAGGCATTGATCGTGTCACCGCAGGTGGCTCGCAGGTGTGACAGCAAAGCCACGGCGGCGACCGGGTCGCGCACCGCAATACAGGCGGTCGCCACCGATTTTGGCAGCGGAAAGAGTTTAACCACGGCGGCGGTAATGATGCCGAGCGTGCCTTCAGCACCAATGAACAGTTGCTTCAGATCATAGCCGCTGTTGTCCTTGCGCAGGCGGCGCAGCCCATCCCAGATGCGCCCGTCCGGCAGCACCACTTCCAGCCCGAGCACTAAGTTGCGCGCGGTTCCGTAGCGCAGCACGTTGATACCCCCGGCGTTGGTGGAGAGGTTGCCGCCGATCTCGCAATGCGGCGCGATGGCAGTCAGCCCCAAAGGGAACAGCCGATCCGCTTGTTCCGGCGCTGCGTAGAGTGAGGCCAGCTTGCATCCTGCCTCCACCGTCATGGTGTAGTTGACGGCATCCACATCGCGGATGCGGTTCATGCGCGAGAGATTAAGGACAATTTGTTGGCTGCCGTCAGTCAATGGCACCGCCCCCCCGCACAAGCCGGTGTTGCCGCCCTGCGGCACGATGGCGATGTTGTTTGCCACGCACAGTTTTACCACGGCGGCGACCTGCTTTGCATCTGATGGCAATACTACCGCCAGCGCATCACCCTGATAACGCCCGCGCCAATCCTTGTAATGTGGGACTGCGGCGGCCCCCGTCAAAACACCATCGCCGCCAGTGATGGCGGCGATGGCTTCATGCAGACTTGCTCTAAAAGGCATACTCTTTCTTGTCGATTCGGCCAATTGTTTCGCCATGCATATCCCCTCCAAAAATACTCTTTGAATTATCGCGCATGGAATAACATTCGGCTGTCATGATTTATGGAAGTATCGATAATATTATTCGGTATCGTTTCGTTCATGACTGGCATTCTTCATGCCCCGAGGCAAGGGGGGCGCCGGCTCTGGTTTTACTGGATTAAATCTGTTCTTCTGCACCGTGTGCGGGTTGTGGCATTCCGTGCATACCCACCAACGCCTCGTGCCCCCATGCGATGCCCAGGCGCCGACCCTTTTCCCGTGTATCCCGGCTCTCCAATCAATATATTTCTCACCGTGGCATTCCCCGCATATTCTTTGGGGCTGGTTGAAGCTTATTTCGCCCCCTCTGCGGTTCATCAATTTATTGCGATTCGTCGCGCTATGACAATCGAGACACCACACAGCCCCACGACCATGCTGCAACTCGAGAGAATTCTCGACGATGTCCTGGTGCATCGACAGTAGCCTTGGCTTCTTGTCCTTTGGATAAGGCACGATTTTCCCATCATGGCAGGTTTTGCAGCCATTGGGGCCCATATTGAAGTAGGTCAAATGCGGCTCTCGGGGTTTCACTACCGCATTTTCAAAATTACCGTGCGTTTCATCTTTGATTTCAGGCATCTCCCCCATCGGTATCGTTCCCTCAAGCGGATCGCCGTACCATAGGACAGCTCCCGTAGTCTTCGAGCATTTGATACTTGGAAAGCCATACTCGGGAACAGCGTTCTCAATCCTGGTAACCGTTGTGTAATCTTCCCGGCTTTCATAACAATCCGTTACCGGCTGAACAGTCTGCGTTTCAGTATTTTCTCCTGCTGCATAGGAAATTTTACAAACGCCCATCCCGACGATGAGGAAACTGCTCAAGGCAAATACGGCGATTTTCGATGCTTTATGCAGACAAATCATCTGTGACACTCCTCATATTCTGTATATCCACAAGCCCCCAATCAGGCATCTATCTCTAATAAAACCTGCCGCAGGGATGCCAAAGAAAACTTGATGCCTTAACTCTGCTCCACCTTATGGGGTGATGATTTGTGATATCGGACTTCGCCCGTCAAGATGCCGATCGCACCTTTTATGATCAGCGTCAGCCAAAGGAACGCTATGGCCCAGATGAACAGTACGTTGAAAAATTCAATCAAAGTGACGTGATATTCCGTGTATTCACCAAGAGGAGAAGGGCTAAAAGCCGGAAATACAAGAACCATCGGTTTCTCAACCAGAACTCCAAAGAAAACCAGGAAACATACAATCGGAAGCCAGAAGTTATAACTTCTTCTAATCCCCGGAAAGAGCAGCGCAATAAAGCAACCAATAAGCGTGCCGATGTCCCCCCAGAACCAGGGAACATACATATTCAGCCCGTTGTGGCCAAACATGGTGTACTTCAGCGAATCAGCATGCTCTGTGCTCGAATAAAGAACTGAAAACATCTCCGACGCAAACACCAACGTCAAAATACCCAGGCTCCATGCAATGATCGTGGTGAGCAAATCAATGATCGAGTCGTTAATCTCAAGCTTGGAATATTTCCTGGCCAAGAGAAAAATCAAAATAATCAGTGCCGGCCCTGATGCGCCTGCCATCGACAGGAATCCAAATGGCAGAACTGCGGTTGCCCATGGCTCCATGCGCGCATTACTGGCGAGTACAAATGCCGTAACGATATGGATCAGTGGACCCCATGCAATGGCCAGATAGACAATCGGCGTGAACCATCTTGCCAAATGTTTGGAATCAAATTGGCCTACATATTTGTTGTAAAGAATATACAAAACACCGATAAGATTCAGGAACAAATAGACGTTTAGAACAATTGTGTCATAGACGAGCATCGAGTTGGGAAAGTTCAGGAATCCTATGCCAGGCATCATATGAAACAACCTGTCCGGTCGTCCCATGTGGTACAAAATGAATGTGATCCCTGTCGCTACAAACACCATCGCGATGATTTCGCCTATTACGGCAAGTTCCTTGATGTCTTTGCGATGATAGAAATACCCCGGGGCAACCACCAACACGGCTGCCGCCGCAACGTGGGCGGTAAAGACAAAATTTGCAAAGAACATTTCCAAAGTGATCTGGTCGGTTGCCCCAGTCAGGATGAGCCCCTCGGTAAACTGCCTGTAAGACGTGTATGAGCCAACTAAAATGAAGAAAAATAAAAAGAGGAGCCACGCATAGAAAATAGTTCCGCCTTTAATGGCATACAAACTGGTGTCCTTTGCAAAAGACCATGCTTTTTTCATGTTGCGTCCTCAGCCAATGTAATAGAAGAATTTCGGATAGGTCCCATATTCTTCCTTGAATCTAAATACTCTCTTGGTGGCCAGCACTTTTCTGACATCGCTCTCGGGATCGAGTAGATTGCCGAATTTTCTGGCACCGACAGGGCAAGCTTCCAGGCAAGCAGGATTCCGACCTTCCCGCGTTCTCTGCACACAGAAAGTACATTTTTCCATGACCCCTCTCATACGGGGCCTGTTCCCAAAATAGTGAGTCTTGGGATTCATCTCTTCCGCAGGAAGGCTGGGTTCACCCCAATTAAAGCGCCTTGCCTGATATGGGCAGGCTAGCTGGCACATGCGGCAGCCTATGCACCAGTTGTAATCAATCAAAACCACGCCGGCATGATCCCTGAAGGTTGCCCGCACAGGACAAGCCTTCACACAGGGAGGCTTTTCACACTGTTGACACTGCACAGGCATGTAAAAGAAGTCTTTGTCTGGGACTGTTTCATCCTGGTAATAGCTTTGTGCGCCTTCAGTAGTCAGCCCCGCAGGGCTATAGGCATTCCCGCCAACCTGCACGCCGTAATCACCAAATTGGCTTTTCTCTGGATAACCGTTCTCCAGTTTATCTGCCGAGAATGATAAGTTCCCTTTCGGTATTTTCATTACCTGTATCCATTGAATCACAGACCCTTCGCGTGACTGGTTGTTCTCTTCCACACACGCATGGACACACCGCCTGCAGCCTATGCATTTCGATATATCAAGGGCATAGCCAAAAAGTACCCCCTCCGGCGCTGCCACATCAGAAACAGTCGTTTTTTTCCCATATTTCGCGGTATATCTTTTTTCGAGCCGCGCGATGGCTTGTTTTTTTTCCTCATCAGACATCAGTACAAAATGCCCTTGAAAGAATTCGGTGACGGTCATCTCGGCATCCGAATCGTCAGCGGCTTCCACAGCAGCTGCTGACGATTCGGATGCCACAACCAGCGCAGCAGCACTCGAAGTACAAACATATTTCAAGAAATCCCGTCGGCCCTTATCCAAATCTGCCGATTCTTCCATCTTCACATTGTTTTCTTCTGACATTAGAGCCTCCCGCCTCGGATGGTATGTAACAAAATATTAAGAGAGTTCTTTGTAATGGCAATTCAGCAATTCATCCAGCCTCTGGGTTTTTTCAGCGTCCGTCATAATGACCAACCGATTTTCCATCAAAGCCTTTTCCTGCTGCGTCGCATCATTGGTGTACTTCTCCGCAACCCCGGCAGTCGGTGAAGCCGCCCCGGAAATCAAGGTTTTTACATAACCTGCCGCCGCTATGACACCCACAGCTGCCGCTGCTTTTCCGAGGAAAGAACGTCTGGAATTTTTGTTATCTATCATGGCTGCCTCTTTCATAAAAACCTTCCCGATCTATCTACATTACGAACATTTATAAATGCTAAGTGCCCATTTGCCTTGGCAGATGAGCACGCAAACGGCAGAGCGCGTCTGTCAAAACTGCATATCTCTCAAAATATTCCCTCGTAAGCCTCGCACCCTCTTCATCAGTGGTCTCCGCACTTCCAACGCCGCTCATTGCTGCGCGCATGAGATCGGTCAATTGATTGTGAAACTGCACTGCCTCCTCCTCAGAGGAAAATTCCAACACTTTATTTTTGGGGTTATATTTCATTGTGACAACGGATTGATTGGCATGGCCGTTTTAACGGTCATGCCCACAAGTAAGTATTTTCTGGAGTCACTGCAACAATCACTGCGGAGTCGGATCATGTGGCTTGCTGCGGCGCGGCGATATCCACATCTGATACAGCGAAGTGAAGATCATGACGGTCGCCGCCATACTGTATCCAAAGCCCCCAATAATCACCAGCCAAGCAAAATTAGGATCCCACTTGGTGAGCCACCATGACAGCACGTCAACAATCAAAAACAAGAAGGGAACCGAGATCAGGATGGCCTTGTTCAATTGTGAGATGCCTGTAGCGTAGGTAAATATCCAACCGACGAAGAAGAAAATGAAGGCGATGCCGAACAGGTGGATATGTGAAACACGGGTGAGGTTGGACATCGACTGCCCCTGATCAACCTGGATCATCTCGTTCATCTTTTCGCGGTCGCTGATGTCTGGCAGGGTCGGAATATTCGCATGGCAGGGCGAGCAGTACTGCTCCACGTCCATCGAGATTTTTTCATCCCACTGGTCTTGCGGTCCACCCGCTTCCGCCCACTTGATCAGGGCCATGCGCACTTCGGGCGGCGCATTGTCCTTCATCGAACCGTTGAGCTTGGATACCAGCTTGGAGCCGCCTTCGCGATTGCCGTAATAGCTGTACACAATGTCATCGACGGACAGCCCGACCTTGCCGTCTGCCATGCCATGCGTCAGCATGATCTGACCGCCCGCGAACAGCAAACCCAAACCAATCACCAGCAGGTAACCGGAGAACAGGGTTTTCATCGGTAAAGTCAGATCGGCGAGAGTGAACCTTTGAATCTCTTTCATTTTGGTCTCCATGCGTAGTTGAACTGGCGGCATTATAGACCTGCTGACATCACCGACTACTAGCTCTGACGGGCCATTCCCTAGAATTCCAGTGGGTCTATATCCAGCACCCAGCGCACCTTGGAGGCAGGAAGCGCGTCCAGCAACGGTTTCCAGACGCGCAAAAATTCCTGCAGGAGTTTTCGCTGCTCGCTCTGCACCAGCAGTTGCGCGCGGTGGTGATTGGCGCGTTTCGGCATTGCAGCCGGCACCACGCCGTACACTTCCACCGGCATGCCCAACGCCAGCGCGGCGGCGCGTGCCTGTTGCAGAAAACGGTAGGGTTCGCTTTCCTGTTTTCCCTCCGCGCTCAACAAGGCTTGATACACGAACGGCGGGAAGCCGGCCATGCGCCGCTCGGCCAGCAGGGTCTGCGCCCAGCTCGCATAGTCGTGCGCACGCAAAGCCTGGAACAGCGGATGGTTGGGAAAGGCGGTCTGCACGATGACCTCGCCCGCCTTGTCGGCGCGACCGGCACGGCCACCGACTTGCGTGAGCTGGGCGAAAAGTTTTTCCGCCGCGCGGAAGTCGGCGCTGTACAACGCCCCGTCGGGGCTGACCACGCCGACCAGGGTGAGGTTGGGAAAATCGTGCCCTTTCGCCAGCATCTGGGTGCCGATCAATATGTCAGCCTCGCCGTCGTGAATCTGTTTGCGCATCGCATTCCATGCGCCTTTGCTGCGCGTGCTGTCGCGATCCACGCGCAGGATGCGCGCGGCGGGAAAACGCGCCTGCAACGCTTCTTCCATACGCTGGGTGCCGAGACCGACCGGCTTAAGGTCGGCATCACCGCAGGTCGGACACGCCTGCGGCACACGCTGTTGAAAACCGCAATGGTGGCAGCGCAGGCTGCGGTCTTTGCGGTGCAGCACCAGCTTGCCCGCGCAGTGTTTGCACTCGGACAGCCAGCCGCAGGCGGTGCACATCAGCACCGGCGCATAGCCGCGCCGGTTGAGAAAGATCAGGCTCTGTTCGCGGCGTTGCAGGCGTGACTCGATGGCGGCAAGCAAGGGTTCGCTCAAACCCTCCTGCACGGGGAGTTGGGTCACATCGAGACAGCGCACCACGGGCAAGGTCGCCGGCTGCACCGCGCGTTGTGTCAGTTGCAACAAACGATAGCGCCCGCTTTGCGCGTTGTGCCAGCTTTCCAATGAAGGGGTTGCCGAACCCAAAACGATTGGCACGCCGCGCTGGTTGGCGCGGAAAATCGCCACGTCGCGCGCCGAGTAGCGCAAGCCGTCCTGCTGTTTGAACGAGGCATCGTGTTCTTCATCCACCAGGATCAGGTTCAATTCCGGCAACGGGGTGAAAACGGCAAGGCGTGTTCCCAGCACGATGCGCGCTGCGCCGGATTGCGCCTTGAGCCAGTTCTGCGCGCGCTCTCCTTCCGCGAGACCGCTGTGCAAACTGACCAGCTCCACATCCGGGAAGCGGCTGCGGAAATAGTGCTCAAGTTGCGGCGTCAGGTTGATCTCGGGCACCAGCAACAACACCTGGCCGCCACCCCTTCGACCAAGCTCAGGACGGGGCCGCAGCATTTCGTGCATCAGGTGCACATACACCTCGGTCTTACCGCTGCCGGTGATGCCGTGCAGCAGGAAACAACCGTAGCCGCTTTGCCGGGTGACGGCATCGACGGCCTGCTGCTGCTCGTCCGTCAGCGCATGGGCATCCTGGAACACATGCGCGCTGCGCGCGCTTGGCGCGCAGACTTCGACCCAGCCCGCTTCCAGCAACGCTTTCAATGCGGCGGGCGCACTGGCGGAAAGTTCACGCAATTGTGCACCGCTCCCTGGACCGAGGCGCAGCGTCTGCAGGATGCGCCGCTGTACCACCCGGCGCTTGGGCAGCGTCGCCAAGTCCAGCACCTCGCCTGCCGAACTCAAGCGGTAAGTCAGCGCCTGCTTCGCCGTGAAGGGCGCGGCATCGCGCAAGCGCGCCGGCAAAGCCGACAGTGCAACCATGCCCAGCGGATAGTGGTAGTAGTCGCTGCAAAAACGCAGCAAGGTGAGCAGTTCCTGCGGTAGCGGCGGCACGTCATCCAGCACCCGCAATACGGACTTGATCCGCGACGATGCCAGCTCGGACTGTGTCGCCCATTCCAGCGCGATACCGACCACCTCCTTGCGCCCGAACGGCACGACCACGCGCTGGCCAATTTCAAGCTGCATTGCATCACTTACGCTGTAATCGAAAAGCGTTGACAATGGCACGTCCAGCGCGACGCGAATCAGTGACGTTTTAGTGTGATTTTCTCGGGTCATTTCTGTGAAGTTTAGCCAATCACCTTGAACTATATAGGCATTTTTTCTTATACACATTTGCTGTGGATAAGTTTGTGGAAAATTCGTTTTATTCAGTGCTAACTGCTCACGACATATACGCTTTTATTTCCGCGCCCATTTTTTGTCCATCTTGTTCAAATCATAATAAACAATAAGTTAGGCAGTAAAAACAAAAGCCACGGGAAAGATGGCCCGTGGCTTTTGCGGTCAGCGGCGTCCTGTTCATAACCGACAGGACGCGCCTGATTTAATGGTACTTTTTACTGAGCTCGTGGACTGCCTGCACCAGCGCGGCGACATTCTCCGGATCGGTATGCTGCGAGATGCCGTGCCCCAGGTTGAACACGTGGCCGCTGCCATAGCCATAGCTGCTCAATACCTTCTCGACTTCGTTGCGGATGACCTCGGGGGTGGCGAACAAAACCGCCGGGTCGAGATTGCCTTGTAGCGCAACCTTGTGCCCCACTTTCTGCCGCGCCACGCCGATGTCCATGGTCCAGTCCAGTCCGACCGCGTCGCAACCGCTGTCGGCGATGCCCTCGATCCATAGCCCGCCGCCCTTGGTGAACACGATGGAGGGGATGCGCACGCCGTCTTTTTCCTTGATCAGTCCGGTGATGATGCGTTGGGTATAGGCCAGCGAGAATTCGTGGAACGCGGCATGCGACAGTGCACCGCCCCAGGAATCAAAGATCATCACGGCCTGCGCGCCGGCTTCGATCTGCGCGTTGAGGTAAGCGGTGACTGACTGCGCAGTCACGTCCAGCACGTGGTGCATCAGTTTCGGTTCTTTGTACAACAAGGTCTTTACCTTGGCGTAGTCGTCGCTGCTGCCGCCTTCCACCATGTAGCAGGAAAGCGTCCACGGGCTGCCGGAGAAACCAATCAGCGGAATGCGCCCGTCCAGCGTCTTGCGGATCTGCGATACGGCATCGGTCACATATTTCAGATCCTTGCCGATGTCGGGCACATGTAGCGCCATGATGTCCGCTTCCGTTTCCAGCGGTCGTTCGAACTTGGGACCTTCGCCATCGGCGAAATACAAGCCCAGTCCCATCGCGTCCGGCACGGTCAAGATGTCGGAAAACAAAATCGCTGCATCCAGCGGAAACCGCTCGACCGGCTGCAGGGTGACTTCGGTCGCCAGGTCGGTGTTCTTGCACAAGCCCATGAAGCTGCCTGCACGGCGCCGCGTGGCGCGATATTCCGGCAGGAAACGCCCGGCCTGACGCATCATCCACAGCGGCGTGTAGTCGGTCGGCTGGCGCAACAGGGCGCGCAAAAAGGTGTCGTTCTTTACTTTGAAATTCATTTTTTTCTTTTCTTATCGGGGCAGCAGACTGCTACCCATCAGGAACTCATCGACCGCGCGCGCGCACTGGCGGCCTTCGCGGATTGCCCACACCACCAGCGATTGGCCGCGACGCATGTCGCCCGCCGCGAAGACTTTTTTCACGTTGGTATGATAGCAATCGGTGCCCTCGGTGTTTGCCTTGGCATTGCCGCGCGCATCCTTCTCCACGCCGAACGCGTCCAGCACCTGCGCCAGCGGATGGGTGAAGCCCATGGCGAGGAACACGTAATCGGCCTGCAGTTCGAATTCACTGCCCGCCACTTCGGCCATCTTGCCGTCCCTGAACTCGACGCGCACCGCGCTGATCGACTTGAGCACGCCCTTTTCGCCATTGAACGCCTGAGTGGCGATGGCCCAGTCGCGCTCGCAGCCTTCGTCATGCGAACTGGAGGTGCGCAATTTCATGGGCCAGTAGGGCCAGGTCAGCGCCTTGTTCTCGTGCTCGGGCGCGCGCGGCATCACTTCGATCTGGGTGATCGAAGCGGCGCCTTGGCGATTGGAAGTGCCGACGCAATCAGATCCGGTATCACCGCCGCCGATGACCACCACATGCTTGCCGGCGACGTTGATCGGATTCTTCGCGTCGCCCGCAATTTCTTTATTTTGCGGAATCAGGAACTCCAGCGCGAAATGCACGCCCTTGAGCTGGCGCCCCAGCACGGGCAGATCGCGCGGCTGTTCGGAACCACCGGACAGAATCACCGCATCGAAATTATTTTGCAGTTGTTGCGGGCTGACGGTTTTCTGCGCGTCGTTGGCGACTTCCTTGCCCGGCGCCTCCTTGCCCACGAAAGTGTTGGTCTGGAACTGCACGCCTTCCGCCGCCAGTTGCGCCATGCGCCAGTCGAGCAGGCGTTTGTCCAGTTTGAAGTCGGGGATGCCATAACGCATCAAGCCGCCGATGCGGCTGTTCTTCTCGAACACCGTCACCGCATGACCGGCGCGCGCCAGCTGCTGCGCAGCCGCTAGACCGGCGGGGCCGGAACCGACCACGGCGACTTTCTTGCCCGTCTTTTTCTGCGCGGGTTGCGGCAAGACCCAGCCATTTTCGCCGCCCTTGTCGATGATCGCGTGCTCAATGGACTTGATGCCGACAGCGTCGTTGTTGATATTCAGCGTGCAGGCCGCCTCGCACGGTGCAGGGCAGATGCGGCTGGTGACTTCGGGAAAGTTGTTGGTGGAGTGCAGCACTTCGAGCGCCTGCTGCCAGTTGCCGCGATACACCAGGTCGTTCCAGTCCGGGATGATGTTGTTGACCGGGCAGCCGTTGTTGCAGAACGGAATGCCGCAGTCCATGCAGCGCGCGCCCTGTTGCTGCGCTTCGGCATCGGACAGGTGCGCGACGAACTCGCGATAGTTGTTAACGCGTTGTTCGACCGGTGCGTAACCTTCACTCAAACGTTTGAATTCCATGAACCCGGTTGGTTTGCCCATTATGCGGCCTCCTTCTGCTGTTGCGCCGCGATCTCCAGCAACGCGCGACGATATTCGGTCGGCATCACCTTGACGAATTTCGGCAGATAGCTCGCCCAGTTGTCGAGGATCTTTTTCGCGCGCGCACTGCCGGTATAGCGCAGATGTTTTTCGATCTTGCCGCGCAGCACCGCCTCGTCGGCCTTGTTCAGATGATTGAAATGGACGCGCCCCTTGCTGTCCACTTCACCGGTCTCGCTGGCGGCCGCCTCTTCCGGCACGCCTTCCAGTTGCACCATGGACATGTTGCAGCGCTGCTCGAAGGTGCCGTCTTCGTCCAGCACATACGCGACGCCGCCGGACATGCCGGCCGCGAAATTGCGCCCGGTCAGGCCCAGCACCACCACTAGCCCGCCGGTCATGTATTCGCAACCGTGGTCGCCCACGCCCTCCACCACCGCGATGGCGCCGGAGTTGCGCACCGCGAAGCGCTCGCCGGCCACACCGCGGAAGAACACTTCGCCAGCGGTTGCGCCGTACAACACGGTGTTGCCGACGATGATGTTGTCTTCCGCCGCCAGGCTGCTGTCGTCGGACGGCTTGACGATGATGCGTCCGCCGCACAGTCCCTTGCCCACGTAGTCATTGCCTTCACCTTCCAGTTGGAAGGTGATGCCGTGCGCGAGGAATGCACCAAAACTCTGTCCGGCGGTGCCGCGCAGCTTGACCCGGATGGTGTCGTCCGGCAGCCCGGCATTGCCGTGGCGCTTTGCCACTTCATAGGACAGCATGGCGCCGACGCTGCGGTTCACGTTGCGGATCGGTGTTTCGATGGTCACCACGCGCTGGGCGTCAAGCGCTTCCTTCGCCTGGGCGATCAGATCGTTGTCGAGCGCCTTGTCCAGCCCGTGATTCTGTTCTTCCGCATGGCGGCGGGCGACATTCGCCGCCACCTGCGGTTGATGGAACACTTTGCTGAAATTCAGACCTTTGGCTTTCCAGTGCTCGATGCCGGCGCGCATATCGAGCAAGTCGCTACGCCCGATCAGGTCTTCGAACTTGCGCATGCCCATCTGCGCCATCAACTCTCGTACCTCTTCGGCGACGAAGAAGAAATAGTTCACCACGTGTTCCGGCTGGCCGGTGAATTTCTTGCGCAAGGCCGGATCCTGCGTGGCCACACCGACCGGGCAGGTATTAAGGTGGCATTTGCGCATCATGATGCAGCCTTCGACCACCAAGGGTGCTGTGGCGAAACCGAACTCGTCCGCGCCGAGCAGCGCGCCAATCAATACATCACGCCCCGTCTTCAACTGGCCATCGACTTGCAAACCGATGCGTCCGCGCAATTTGTTCAGCACCAGCGTTTGTTGCGCTTCCGACAGCCCGAGTTCCCACGGCGTGCCGGCATGTTTGATCGACGACAGCGGCGAAGCGCCGGTGCCGCCGTCGAAGCCGGAGATCACGATGTGGTCGGCCTTGGCTTTGGACACGCCTGCCGCCACCGTGCCGACGCCGACCTCCGACACCAGCTTGACGGAAATGGAAGCGGACGGATTGGCGTTCTTCAGATCATGAATGAGCTGCGCCAAATCTTCGATGGAATAAATGTCGTGATGCGGCGGGGGTGAAATGAGACCGACGCCGGGCACCGAGTGGCGCAGCTGGCCGATGTATTCGGACACTTTGCCGCCGGGTAGCTGACCGCCCTCGCCGGGCTTCGCGCCCTGCGCCATCTTGATCTGAATCTGGTCGGCGCTGGCCAGATATTCCGCCGTCACGCCAAAGCGGCCGGAAGCCACCTGCTTGATGCGCGAACGCAGGGAATCGCCGGGCAGCATGGTCTTGTCGGCTTCGATGCGGTTCTTGCCGATGATCTCCGACAGCTTCTCGCCGCCGTGCAGCACCTTGAAACGGTTGGGGTCTTCGCCACCCTCGCCGGTATTCGATTTGCCGCCAATGCGATTCATCGCAAGCGCCAGCGTGGTGTGGGCCTCGGTGGAGATCGAGCCGAGCGACATCGCGCCGGTAACAAAACGCTTAACGATCTCTTTCGCCGACTCGACCTGGTCCAGCGGCACGGGCGATCCGACAGGCTTGATCTCGAACAGGCCGCGCAGCGTCATCTGGCGCCGGGTCTGATCGTTGATGAGTTTGGCGTATTCCTTGTAGGTGTTGAAGTTGTTGGCGCGCGTGGCGTGCTGCAGCTTGGCGATGGAATCCGGCGTCCAGGTATGTTCCTCGCCGCGTGTGCGCCAGGCATACTCGCCACCCGCATCCAGCATGTCGGCCAGCAACGGATCGTTGCCAAATGCGGCAGCGTGCATGCGCATCGCTTCTTCCGCCACCTGCTTGAGACCAATCCCTTCGATTTGCGTGGCGGTGCCGGGAAAGTAGCGCTCGACAAATTTGCTATTGAGACCGACCGCCTCGAAGATCTGCGACCCGCAATACGATTGGTAGGTGGAGATGCCCATCTTCGACATCACCTTGAGCAAGCCCTTGTTGATCGCCTTGATGAAACGTTTGTGTGCGTCTTTCACCGTCACACCTGCCGGCAGTTCCAGCGCCGCCAGCGTATCGAACGCCAGCCACGGATAAACCGCTTCCGCACCGTAGCCGGCGAGCAGGGCGAAGTGATGCACTTCGCGCGCCGAACCGGTTTCGACCACGAGACCGGTGCTGGTGCGCAGGCCGGCACTGACCAGATGATGGTGCACCGCCGCCGTCGCCAGCAAGGCCGGGATCGCCACCCGCGCGGCGGAGACCGCGCGGTCGGACAGGATCAGCACGTTGTAACCGCCCGCTACCGCCTTGTCCGCTGCCGTGTGCAATGCCTCGATTGCTGCTTCGCATCCGGCTGCGCCGTGCTGCGCCGGGTAAGTGATATCCAGCACCTTTGATTTGTATTTGCCTTGGGTGAGCTTGTCGATGTGGTGCAGTTTGGCTGCATCTTCATGCGACAACACGGGCTGATGCGCCTCCAGGCGCGGCGCAGGTATGGTTTCGTCCACGCCGAGCAGATTGGGTTTGGAACCGATGAACGAAGTGAGTGACATCACGATCTCTTCGCGGATCGGGTCGATCGGCGGATTGGTCACCTGCGCAAACAGCTGCTTGAAATAGTTGTACAGCACCTTGTTGCGGCTGGACAACACCGGTAACGCCGCATCCGCGCCCATGGAACCGGTGGCCTCCTCGCCCGCATTGGCCATCGGCAGCATGATGAATTTCAAGTCTTCCTGCGTGTAGCCGAACGCCTGCTGCGCATCCAGCAAAGGGGCCGCAGAGGCAACCTTGGCGGCCACGACCGGCAGGTCGTCGAGGAAATAGCGCGACTGCTCGATCCACTTGCGATAGGGTTTGGCGGTGGCGATCTGCTGTTTCAATTCGGCATCGTCCACGATGCGCCCGGCCTGCATGTCGATGAGAAACATTTTGCCCGGCTGCAGACGCCATTTCTTGACGATCTTTTGTTCGGGAATCGGCAACACGCCCATCTCGGACGCCATCAGCACCACGTCGTCGTCGGTGATCAGATAGCGCGCCGGACGCAGGCCGTTGCGATCCAGGGTCGCGCCGATCATGCGCCCGTCGGTGAACGCCACCGTAGCCGGACCGTCCCACGGCTCCATCAGCGCGGCGTGATATTCGTAAAATGAGCGGCGCTCTTCGTCCATCAGCGGATTGCCGGCCCAAGCTTCCGGGATCAGCAGCATCATCGCGTGCGGCAGCGAATAACCGCCCGCCACCAGCAATTCCAGCGCATTGTCAAAACAGGCGGAATCGGACTGGCCTTCAGTGATCAGCGGCCACAATTTTTCCAGATCGGCGCCGAGAATTTTGGACGACATTGCGGCATGGCGCGCCGCCATCCAGTTCACGTTGCCGCGCAGCGTGTTGATCTCGCCGTTGTGCGCGATCATGCGGAACGGATGGGCCAGATCCCAAGTGGGGAAGGTGTTGGTGGAGAAGCGCTGGTGCACCAGCGCGAACGCGCTGACCACGCGCGCATCCTGCAGATCGCGGAAGTACTTGCCGACCTGGTCGGCCAGCAGCATGCCCTTGTAGACGATGGTGCGCGATGATAGCGAGGGCACGTAGAAGCCTTTGCCCTGTCCATTGCCCAGCTTGCCGATTGCATGTTCCGCCGTCTTGCGGATGACGAACAGCTTGCGCTCGAAGGCATCCTGGTCCGGCGTTTTTCCACCGCGTCCGATGAATACCTGACGCACCATGGGCTCGACCGCCTTGACGCTTTCACCCAAGGTACTGTTGTCGACCGGCACATCGCGCCAAGCCAACAAAGTTTGGCCTTCGGCCTTGATCTTCTCGGCCAGAATCTTTTCGCAGGCGGCGCGCGCACCCGCATCGCGCGGCAGGAACAGCATGCCAACGCCGTACTTGCCCGCCGGCGGCAGCTGGATGTTGCCCCAGCCCATTTCGTCGCGCAGGAAACGGTCCGGAATCTGGATCAGAATGCCTGCCCCGTCACCCGCCAAAGGATCGGCACCCACCGCGCCGCGGTGCGTCAGATTTTCCAGGATCTGCAATCCCTGGCTGACTCTGTCGTGACTGGTCTGACCTTTGATATGTGCGACGAAACCGACCCCACATGCATCATGTTCATGGCGCGGGTCATATAGACCTTGCCGCGCTGGCAACGAAGAATTGTTCACCTTGCTCTCACCTCAATCATTCAACTAAACGGCGGCAGACGTCCGCACCGATCCCAAAATTCATCCAAAAGGGCGGGAATGCTACCTTAAACTTGGCCCCAAGGGCAACCCGCGCCCCGGTCAAATCTCTTCAATCGCGAAAATCCGACGATGTTCACGTATCGCATAGCGGTCGGTCATGCCGGCAATATAGTCTGCCACCGACCGTGCGAGCTCCGTGTCGGCTTGTACCCTCGAGGTTGGCGGCAATAAGCGCGGATCCTGAATGAAGGCCGTAAACAGATCTTGAATGATTCGCCGCGCCTTCGCGCTCATCCGCATCACCAGATAATGCCGGTATAGATGGCTGCGCAGAAACGCTTTTAGCTCGTTGTTTGCCGCATGCATTTCCGGGCTGAACGCCACCAGCGGGGGTGCCGCACGCACGCCGGCCACGGACTCCGGACGCGCCAGCCGAATGTTGCTTTCTGACTGCCCGATCAAGTCGGTAATCAGCGTGTTGATCATGCGCCGCACCGTTTCATGCACCACGCGGCGTTCCGCCAGATCGGGGTAGGCATTGCGCACGTGTGCCAGATGCGAGGCAAACAGCCCCACTTCCGCCAGTTGTTCCAGCGTGAGCAAACCTGAGCGCAAGCCGTCGTCCACATCGTGATTGTTATAGGCGATCTCGTCCGCCAGATTGGCGATCTGCGCTTCGAGCGAGGGGCGCAGGTCATTGAGGAAGCGCGCCCCGACCTCGCCCAGTTGCGCGGCATGCGCGCGCGAACAGTGCTTGAGAATGCCTTCGCGCGTCTCGAAGCACAGGTTGAGTCCGTCGAACGCCGCATAGCGCTCTTCCAGCACATCGACCACACGCAACGACTGCAGATTGTGCTCGAAGCCGCCATGATCCTTCATGCACTCGTTCAGCGCTTCCTGTCCGGCGTGGCCGAACGGCGTATGGCCGAGATCGTGCGCCAGCGAAATCGCCTCGACCAGATCTTCGTTCAGGCGCAGGTGGCGCGCGATCGAGCGCCCGATCTGCGCCACTTCGATACTGTGGGTGAGCCGGGTTCTGAACAGATCGCCCTCGTGATTGACGAAGACTTGGGTCTTGTATTCGAGCCGGCGGAACGCGGCGGAGTGGATGATGCGGTCGCGGTCACGCTGGAATTCACTGCGCCCCGCAGGCGCCGGTTCCGCCACGCGCCGGCCGCGTTCGCTCGTCCGCACCGCATAGGGCGCAAGCGTGGTATCAGCCACTGCATGACTCCAGCGTTTCACGCAACAGCGCCTCCGGCACATCCTCTGCGATCACGCCATGCCCTATCGCTTTCAGCAAAACGAAGCGCATCTTGCCCGCGACGACCTTCTTGTCGAGCCCCATGAGCTGCAGGTACTTGTCTGCGCCCAATGCGGGTGCCATCACGGGCAATCCGGCACGCTCTAGCAAAGTACGAACCCTTTGCACTTCCGCTTCGTTGAGCCAGCCCAGACGACGTGACAGCTCCGCCGCCATCAGTGTTCCCGCCGCCACCGCCTCGCCGTGCAGCCATACGCCATAGCCCATGCCATTCTCGATCGCGTGGCCGAAGGTGTGGCCGAGATTGAGCAAGGCGCGTTCGCCGCTCTCGCGCTCGTCAGCCGCCACGACCTCTGCCTTGTTCTGGCAACTGCGCAGAATGGCCTGTTGCAGCGCCGCCTTGTCGCGCTGGCGCAGTTTGTCCATATTGGCTTCCAGCCATTCCAAAAAGGACACGTCGCGGATCAGGCCGTACTTGATCACTTCGGCCAGGCCTGCGCTCAACTCCTTGTCAGGCAAAGTGTCCAGGGTATCCGTGTCCGCCAGCACCACGCGCGGCTGGTAGAAAGCACCAATCATATTTTTGCCGAGCGGATGATTGATCCCGGTCTTGCCGCCGACCGAGGAATCGACCTGGGCCAGCAGCGTAGTCGGAATCTGGATGAAGGGCACCCCGCGCAAATAGGTCGCGGCGGCAAAGCCGGTCATGTCACCGATGACGCCGCCACCGAGCGCGATCAGCGGTGTGCCGCGTTCGCTGCGGGATGACAAAAGCTCGTTGTAGATTGCATTGATGGAATCGGCATTCTTGTATTGCTCGCCATCTGCCAGCACGATGCTGCTACAGCGCACGCCCTGTCGCTCGAGATTCGACCGCAACCGGTCGAGATACAGCGGCGCCACGGTGGTATTGGTCACGATCACCGTTCGCTTGCCCGGCAGATGGGGCAGCAACAGCTCCGCCGTTCGCTGCAGCAAGCTGCTGCCGATATGAATGGGATAACTGCGCTCGGCCAGGCCGACGGTCAGTGTCTGCATCTCGCTTGCCTCCTGATTTTCCTGTGAACCCTGCAATGCGGCCAGTCTTTCCAGCAGCCTCACCAATAACATGTGCACACTCTGTTTGCCTGTGTGCATCACGATGTCGGCAATCTCCAGATAGCATGGATCACGTTGTTCGTACAAGGATTGTAACTTTGCATGAAGGTCCGCAGTTTGCAACAGAGGACGGTTGTGATCGTGGCGGGTACGATGCCAAAGGTCATGCACGCTGCTTTTCAGATACACGACCGCCCCACACTGTTTGAGCAACGCCCGATTGGCGGCATTCAACGGCGCGCCGCCCCCGGTGGCCAGCACGATGTTCTTGCGCTGCGCCAATTCTTCCAGCGCCGCGCTTTCGCGCTGACGGAAACCGGCCTCGCCCTCTACATCAAATATGTGGGGGATCGTCACACCGGTACGATGCTGGATTTCCTCGTCGCTGTCGATGAAGGTCTTTTGCAGTTTTTTCGCCAGAAGCCTGCCGACAGTCGTCTTGCCGCTACCGGGCATACCGACCAGGACGATATTGCCTGACGTTTGCTTGAAAGGGAGAGTGGTGATCATTGCGGAAATTGTAGCCGAATTACGCTTCTCTGCCGTAAAACAAAGCCCGGCTTGCGCCGGGCTTCTGATCGATCTGCTACCGCAGTTCTAGTTTGATCCGAGAGTGTCCTTCAAAATCTTCGGCGTGATGAACACCAGCAATTCTTTTTTGCTCTTTACCCGCGTATTGTTCTTGAACAACCAACCCAGCACCGGAATATCACCCAATCCCGGCACCTTCGTCGTGGAGTCCGACTCGTCTTGCGTGTAGACGCCGCCAATTACCACTGTTCCGCCATTATCCACCAGCACCTGGGTATCCACTTTCTTGGTGTTGATGCTGGGTACGCCGGCGAAGATGTTGCCGACCGAATCCTGGCTGACACTGATCTGCATCGTCACACTATCTTCTGGCGTAATTTGCGGCGTAACAGTCAGGCCCAGCACGGCCTTCTTGAAAGCCACGTTGGTGGCGCCGCTGCTGCTTGCCTGCTGGTAAGGCACTTCAACCCCGGACTCGATGGTAGCCGCGGTTTTATCGCTGGTCACCACCCGTGGGCTGGCGATATTCTTGGTGGTGCCATCAATGGCGGAAGCATTCAGCTCCAGTGTCAGTGTTTTGGTGGCTGCGGCATTGAACAACGTCATCGTCAAACCGCCCAGACCTGACGAAGCTCCCGGCAGATTCAGACTTCCTCCGGATACCGATCCACGCCCCATGTCTCCTACCGCAAATCCACCGCCCTGGGCTTGTGTTTGCCCGGCATAGCTAAGCCGGCCACCCAAAGTCTGGTTGAAAGTCTCTCCCGCCTCGACGAAACGCGCTTCGATCAGCACCTGCCGCACCGGCACATCCACCAGCCTGATCAGCTTGCGCACTTCCTCTAAGCTCGATGGCACATCCTTGACGAACAGCATATTTGTTCTCAAATCAAAATTCGAGCTGCCGCGTTTGGACAGAATTTTTTGTTTGTCATTGGAGATCAAGGCGACAATATCTGCAGCCTTGGCATAGGCCAGCTGGAAATTTTCCGTCCGTAACGGTTCCAGCTGGGTGATCTCTTCCCGGGACGAAAATTCTATCTTCTCCTTGGCCGCAATCTCCTCGCGTGGCGCGACCTGGATCACGTTGCCGTTCTTGCGCATGTCCAAGCCACGGCTTTGCAGGATGATCTCAAACGCCTGGTCCCACGGCACATCCTTCAGGCGCAGGGTCAAACTGCCGGAAACGGTATCGCTGATCACCATATTCAGTCCGGTGAAGTCGGCAATCACGCTCAAGGCTTCACGTGTCGAGATGTTCTGGAAGTTCAAGGTCAACTTCTCGCCCGAATAACCGGGGGCGAGACCCTTGACCAGGCGGGTGGTATCTTCCGTCACCGCCTTCACCTCGACGATGAATTTATTGTCAGTCTGGTAAGCGGAATATTCCCACAATCCTTTGGGTTCGATCGACAAACGTGCGTTACTGCCTTGCACGAATGCGTCAATCATCTGTACCGGGGTGGCGAAATCCGCAACGTCCAGTTTCCGTTGCAGATTGCGCGGCAAGGTGGCCCGCTGAAAGTCCACGATCAGCGCTTTGCCCTGTTGCTTTATATCGATCCCGATATTCGCATCCGACAGATCGATCTGGATGCGTCCTTCGCCGTTGGCGCCGCGTCTGAAATCGATATCGCGCAGACTGTGGCTTTGCTCACTCACCGTGCTGTTGGCAAAATGTGCCTCCGCAACCGTGGTAACACCTCCGACCAGCCCCTTCTGCTGCAGTGTGATCAACACCTCATTACCCTCGACACGGGTGTCATAACCGACCATCTGCGCCAGATTGATCACCAGGCGGGTGCGGCTTCCCGCCTGCACGATGTTGGCGCTGCGCAGGTCGCCCTCACCGAAGGTTTTCATTGATGTACCCAGCCCATTCTCGGTATTGGGGAAGTCAAAAGCGATGCGCGGCGGCGTGTTGATTGTGAATGCGGCAGGTTGCCCCTTGGGCGGCGATTTGAGGCCGACCTTGATGACCAGCTTGCCATCCTGTTCGGAGCTGGCAGTTATCGTTTGTATGCTGTTGACGGCGTCGGCGCCTCCCTCCTGCGCCTGCACGCTGAAAGCACACAAAGCGAGCAGAGTTGCGAATACCCGGATGAGTTTGTGCTGCACCATTTCAAGTCGTTTCATGTTTTTACTCCTAATCATTCGGCCAATTGCAGACTGCTTTCCCGTTCCGTCCAGTCACCAGCACTGTCCTGCACCATTTCTTTCACCTTGATCTCGGCCTCGTTAACCGAGGTAATCTGGCCGAAATTGAGACCGATGTAATTTCCGGCCTTGACCCGGTATATCTTGCCTTCAGCCGAGCGAATAACCGCGTGCCCCACCTTTTTCTGATAAAGATAGCCGACCATCTTCAGACTTTCCAGCGGATAGTCTTCCAACTCTTCCTTGGGACGGCTAAAGTCGGGTTGATTTTGTCCGGAACCGCTTTTGCCGCGCGCTTCGGCTTTGCGTGGCTTGAACGGGTCTGGCAACGAGGTGGAATTGTCGTAGGCGAATGGTTCGTAGGGCTTGATGTCCGGGGGCGGCTCCACTTTTCCCCGCATATCAGCCCCCGCAGTATTCACAAAATCGCGCAGATCCTGAAATTCCTCGCCGCCACAGGCGGAGAGCAACAATGCAGCCAATATCAAGGTGGGGGTAGCTTTCATTATTTTTTCCTCGCCGCCCGTGCCGCGCGTTTCTGCGCCGCCAGTTCCGCTTCATCAAGGTAGCGATACGTCTTCGCAGTCGCTTCCAGGCTCAAACCCCCGGCCCCGGCATTCCCGGCGATGGGCGAGATTTTGATGTCATTCAAGGTGACAATGCGAGGCAATTGTGAAACGTCGCTGGCGAAATTGCCGAGATCGTCATAATTGCCGGTTACCTTGATTGCAATCGGCTGCTCGGTGAATACCCCTGTTGCCACTTCGCCACCGGGGCGAAACAGCTCGAATTGCAAACCCCGGCCCAGTCCTGCCTGATTGATATCAGTGAGCAGGGCGTCCATCTCGGATTTACTTGGCAATTGTTTCAGCAAGGCACCAAAAGACTGCTGCGTATCGAGCAATTGTTTTTTGATAATATCCAGATTGATCGCCTCGCGTTTCTTTTCCAGGTAACTCTCTTTCAGCGTTCCCTCTTCCTGCCTGACCCGCTGCAAGTTTTCATATTGGTCCTGCCAATCCAGAAAAGCGCCGGCCACCACGATCACCAGGAACATGGCGGCAAATGCAGTCAGCTTGACCAGCCAAGGCCAACCGCCCGGTTTCTTCGGATCGATGTTTTTCAGTTCTTCAAGAAAGTTCATTGGTGCACCTCAACCTTTCTTGCCGGGTGTGTTCGCGGGCGGGGCTTCTTTGCGGAGCAGGTTGAAGTTGAGGGAGAACTCACTCAATCTTGCACCGCCCACATTGGTCGCATGAATCTCGACCAGGGTCGGCGCATCCAGCCAGGGGGAATCCTCGATCGAGCGCATCAGGGTCGATACTCTGGCACTCGATTGGGCATAACCGACCAGGCTGATTTTCAAACCGGTTTGCCGAATTGCTTTGAGGTACACGCCTTCCGGCAAAATGCGCAACATCTGGTCAAGCAGATGCACCACATCAGAACGCGTCGATTGCAGATTCTCGACCACGTTTTTGCGCGCCAGCAAGGATTGCGTTTGCTCGCGCAGTTTTTTGATTTCGGCAATTTGTTTGTCCAGTATTGCGGTTTCCTGCTTCAGGTAGGCGTTGCGGCGTTCCTGATAGTCAATTTGGGTGCCAATGGCGACGTGCACCAGCCCCACCAGGACCGCGCCGAGCACGAGCGACAACACGCTCAACACGATAAATTGCAACTGCCTTGCACGACGTTTCTCCGCGCGGTGCGGCAATAAGTTAATGCGTATCATGATGGGTCAAACCTCCGCATCGCCAAACCGCAAGCAATCATCAGCGCCGGCGCATCCGCCTGTAATTGGCGCGGCTTGATCCGGCTGGACAGGGACATCAGCTGGAATGGATTGGCCACCAGCGTGCTGACCTGGGTGCGCGTGGCCACCGCTTCATCCACCCCGGCCAGTGCCGCACACCCGCCCGCCAGTACGACATAGCCGACCTCGTTATATTGGGTGGAAGTAAAGAAGAACTGGAGCGCGCGCGAAACTTCCATCGCCAGATTCTCACGGAACGGTGCCAGCACATCGCTCTCGTAATTTTCCGGCAAACCGCCGTTGCGTTTGCCCACCTCCGCTTCTTCAGCGGTCAGACCGAACGCTGCCTGAATCTGCTGGGTCAACTGGGCGCCGCCCACTTGCTGGTCTCGCGTATAAACCGACTGGCCATTGCGCAGCACGTTTACATTCATCACGCTGGCGCCAATATCGACGACTGCAATGCATTGATCTGCGGCGCCGCCGGGCAATTGCGAACGAATTTGTTCAAAAGCGGCTTCCGCAGCATATGGCTCGACATCCATCACAACTGTGCGCAATCCTGCGGCTTGGGCAGCAGCGACCCGATCCTCGACGTTGATTTTGCGTGAAGCCGCCAGCAAGACTTCGATTTCTTCCGGATTGGTGGGCGATGGGCCAATCACCTGGAAATCAAGATTCACTTCGTCCAGCGCGAACGGGATGTATTGATTGGCCTCGGTCTCGACCTGGTATTCCAAATCGTCTTCCCGCAAACCGGCGGGCAGCATGATCTTCTTGCTGATAACCGTCGCGGCGGGCAATGCAAGACTGACGTTGCGGATCCGTGTGCCCATGCGCTTCCACGCACGCTGCAACGCTTCGGACACCGCATCCAGATTATTGATATTGCCGTCGCTGACCGCATCCGACGAAAGTGGCTCAATCGCATATCGCTCAACAACCAACCCACCTTTTTTTGGCGCCTGACTCAACTCCAGCAACTTGACAGAAGACGAACTGATATCCACCCCAATCATCGGCGGCGTGGAAGTCTGCAAAAAATCTAACGGGATGTCGAAATTTCCTTTAATCATAGGATAGTTAGCGCACTTCCGTATAAAGTGGTTTAAATCCTAGC
>Ga0210016_1000571_pt1 | contig 32774 bp, 25 predicted proteins | sample CryGeyCG2014_300_FD_185454 | JGI IMG/M metagenome (GOLD analysis project Ga0210016, IMG submission 185454) | Groundwater microbial communities from aquifer - Crystal Geyser CG02_land_8/20/14_3.00 (SPAdes) (version 2) | ecosystem: Environmental > Aquatic > Deep subsurface > Groundwater | place...
TGCAGTTCACGGCCACCGCCCAGGACCAGTACGGCAACGAGATCACCGGCGTTCCCTTTGAGTGGTTCCTGACAGCCGGAGGCACCATCGACAGCAACGGCCTGGTCCAGGCTGCCGGAACGGCCGGTGTGTTCACGGACGCCGTAACTGCCACCAGCGACTCAGTCTCGGCCAGCGCCACACTCATCGTGAACGCGCGGTACACGTACAGAGCTGGCAAGCAGATTGTGGCCGTACCTACCACGCTTCCGGGCGTGGATGCTGCCACCGTGTTCGGCACGCAGAAGCTCGCCAAATGGGATCCCGCGGCCGGCACCTTCCGTATGTACGCCGCAGCCCCGTTCAACGTCGCGGCGGGCGAGGCGTACGTCGCCAATCTCCCCGCAGCGATGGAAGCCCAAGTCTCGGGGGCGCCGCCCGCCGGTGAGGTGTCGCTGGACCTCAGCGCGGGAACGTGGCATTTGATTGGCAACCCCTTCGACGTGCCATTGGAGTGGGACGTCGACACGATCCGGTACCAGCAGAACCGCGGCCCGTGGTCGCAGCTCCGGAACGTCATCGGCACCCAGAACCGGCCGGTCGAGTTCTACGTGTGGAAGCTGTCCCCAATGGACAGCAGCTACCGGGTGGTCTGCGGGAACGGAGTGCTGCCGACGGGCGAGTCCCGAATCGGCGTAGGAGAAGGCGCTTGGATCCACACCGGCGGCGCAGGAGTCCGGCTCTCGCTCACTCGCCCCACTCGCGTAGCGCCTCCTCGGCAGACTGCTCCCTCGGCTGCAGCCGACGGCTGGGCCGTCGAGCTGATCGCTCGAGTAGGCGACGCCTGCGACCGCAGCAACTACCTCGGGCTCAGCTCGCGGTACGGTCCTGACGGGCTCAACCTTCCCGGCCCACCGGCAATCGCCGAGCAGTTCGTCGAGCTGGCGCTGGCGCCGGCGAACACAGCAGGCCCGCGCTCGCTGGCAATGGCTCTCTCAGGCGAGAACCTCACCCGCGCCACCTGGAATATGGACGTGACGACGAATGTTGTCAACGGCCAGGTCACGCTCTCGTGGCCCGACCTCAGCGCCCTGCCCAGGAACTGCCGCCTCCGGCTGGTAGACTTGGTGACAGGTCGGGCAGTCTCCATGCGCTCCGCAAGCGCCTACACCTACCGCGCGGAGAACACTGCCGTGTCCCGGCGCCAGTTCCGGGTGGAGTTGACCCCGGCGTCGGAATCGCGGCTCCAACTCTCAGCGGTGAGCCTGAACGGCGCGGCCGGCGGCAGAGGCGCGACGCGCGTGTCCTTCGTGCTCAACAGAGACGCCAACGTCCGGTGGCAGCTCCGCTCCTCGACGGGCCGTGCGGCCGTCCCCGCCAGCACAGTGGCGGCAAAAGCCGGCCCCAACTCATTCGCGCTGAACGTCGGTCGGTCGTCGCAGACCGCCTTGGCTCCAGGACTCTACCTGCTGGAGCTCGTCGCCAGCGATGACGAAGGCGGCGCGGTGCGCGCCGTGAAGGCCCTTGCTGTTCGCTGATCGGGCAAGGGAGACGGCGGGCGGGAGAACCGTGGCCGCCCCCAACCCGGTGGCACCGATTAGACAGACCACACCCAAGCAAGCTGTGCCGGATCCCAGCAGACGACAACCGGCACGCGGAGGTATGATGATGCGCAAAGCTATGTGGGCACTGATCCTTGGCGGTATCCCCCTCTGGGTATGGTGTTCCGGCTGTGGCGGCGGCGGCGGAACCGGCGGGGCCACCGGGCCTGCGATCGTGGACCTCGGCACCGAACCTGGCGCTGGCGAGGTGATCCGCACCCTCGATGGCCGACTGGTCAGTGCCACCGGCGCCCCGATTGCCAACGCCACGGTGGGACTGCCCAGCCGTACCCGTCAGGGCGGCGTACTCACCGACGCCAACGGCCGATTCCTGGTGGCCATTCGCGTCCTCCCCACACTCGCCACGATCACGCTGGAGATCCGCTTACCCTACGGCACTACCACCCAATCCGTCATCGACTTGCCCACCGGTCAGAGCACGGTACGCCCGGTGGTTTTGGCGGCCAACGGCGCCAAGCCGGACCCCGCCAACGCGGCACCGACAATCGCCGCCGGCCACGTGACGCCGCAAGTCGTCGATGTCTCCGGCGCTGTAGTGGGACTTAGCGCGACAGTGGCCGACGCGGAGCACAACCCGCTCACCGTCGTCGCGTTGGTCGTCGACGGCGACAGAGTCACTCCCGCGCTGCTGCACCCGAGCGCGGGGGCTGCATACCAACAGACGCTCGCAATCGAGGCGAACCTGGGCGCCAGCGAGAACGACCGCACGGTCAAAGTCTGGTTCTGCGCGACGGACGCTCCCGAAGGGTCCTGCCGGTCGGTCACGTTCGGTCCGGTCGACCTCCTCGTGAAGGGCATGCTCACTCCGCCCAACCTGCCCTCGGGCCTCGACTGACGCCCGGCGGCACCTGCTTTCTTCTCGCGGACGGGAAGACGCGTCGCAGACAGCGTCGCCCGTCAGCCCGCTCTGCCCCTTGCCCGGAGTTTGTCTTGTGGCCGATGCCCTCAACCTCTCCATGTTCCGCGCGTACGACATCCGTACCCCCTCGCCACTGTTGACCGACGAGTTGGCGGTGCGGCTTGCGAGGGCCGAAGCGAGGTACTTCCGCGAGGTCCTTGGCGTGGCGGGCGTCGTGGTCGCCCATGACGCTCGGCTGACAGGACCGCGCCGCCTGAGCCTGGCCGCGGAAGTGTACCTCGACGCCGGGCTCGACGTGGTAGCCGTCCCGGGCGTCAGTTCCACCTGCCTCCTCTACTTCACGGCGATGAAGCACCCCCACTACGCCGCCGTGATGTTCGGGGCTTCACACAACCCCAAGGACGACACTGGGCAGAAGATCCTCGGCGCGAACCTCCAACCAATCGCCCGCAACATCGGCCCTGAGGGCGGACTGGAGAGCGTCAAAGCGCTGTACCTCGCCGACGAGTCGTGCAGGGGCGCTCGGCGCGGCAGGCTCACTGCGTGCGACGCCCTGGACGAGTACGTCGAGTACAGCTCCTCGCTGGCGGGCGTTGTGCCTGGGTCGCTCGCTGGTCTCCGGGTGCTGCACGACTACCTCAACGGGGCGGCCGGTCGCGAGATGAGGCTCGCGTTCGAACAGGCCGGCGCCGAGTTGACCGCGCTGCACTTCGCGGCAGACGGGACCTTTCCGCTTGGCGACCCCAATCCCGTAAAGGAGTCGGTGACGCGCGAGGGGCGAGAGCTGCTCCGACTCGGGGCGTTCGACCTCGCCACCCTCTTCGACGGAGACGGCGACCGCCTCGACTTCTACGTCGGAGACGGCACCTACGTCGCCTCCAGCTTTGTATACGCCGCGATCTTGCCGCTCCTCCGAGGGCGGTTTCCGGAGGACAACTGGGGCGTTTTCGCCGACCTCAAGTCGAACCCCCTAGCGATCATGGAGATGGCTCGGACAGGCGTCCGCGTCGAGGTGATCCGCAATGGTCACTCGCAGATCAAGCAGTCCATGATCGACGACCCGACCATGTTCGGCACTGTCGAGGAATCGGCTCACTTCTACGAGGCGTTTCAGTTCGGCGGCAGCGGCTTGCGGTTCTGCACGGAAAACTCGCTCTACATCGCCTTGTTGGTCTCCCGCGCGTTCCACGAACAGCCAGACCGGATTAGGCATCTGCTCCAACTCCAAGCTACCACCAGCCGCGAGCGTGAGTGGGGTTACAAGTTCCCGTCAGACCGGGCCCGCGCGGAGGCCATGGATGCCGTGGAGGCGCACTTCACCTCCCTCGGCGCCGCCTCCATGAAGACGATGAGCAACGGGATGGACCTCGAAGCCACCCTGCTGCGCCGCGGTCTCCCCTTCCGGATCGGCCCCAACACTCGGCTCGCGGACGACTGGCTGCAGGTCTGCCAGCGGATCTCGCAGAGCGAAGACGGGCTGGCGCGATGGGAGGCGGTCAGTGCCAACGCGCGGCTCGCCCGAACAGCCAAGGCCGACATCGCCCGCATCGTGCAAGACTACGGCGCCAGCACAGAATACCAGGGATGAAGGGCACTCAGTAAGTAGCCCGCGACGAGGCCGTGTCACTTGGTCCGACTCCCGCCTCAGCCCTCCGGCTGGCCGCACCCAACTCCACATGCGTCTCGAACCCGGCGACAGAACCGCCCTTGTTACCCGCGCCGACGTTACCGCCAGCCTTCGCGCCGTCGGGCTCCAGGCCGGCGACGTGCTGATGTTCCACAGCTCACTGAGCAGCCTCGGCACCGTGGTCGGCGGCCCTGACGCCGTGCTCGACGGCATGCTTGACGCGTTGGGTCCGCGAGGGACGTTGGTGGCGCCGACGCTCTGCCAACGGGACAAGGACCGACGCTTCGAGACGTGGGACCTCCAGCATTCCCCGTCAGACGTCGGGCTGCTGACCGAAGTGCTGCGCAAGCGCCCCCTTGCGGTACGCAGCGACCACGCTACTCACTCTGTCGCCGCGCTCGGTGCGCAGGCGGAAGCGCTCACCCAAGGCCACGCTCACGCCGGACCACGGAGGAGTCCGTGGGGGGCGCAGGCGTTCGGGCATGACAGCCCGTGGGACAGGTTCTACCGGTGGAACGTCCACTATCTGTTCCTCGGGGTCGACTTCCGGGTCAACACCATGCGCCACTACATACAGAGCGTTCTGGTTGAGGGCGCGCTTGTGCGGACGGCTCCAGAACGCCGGGACGAACTATCGAAGCGAGTCCGCGGATGGCGCAAGGAGGGCGTCTGGCCGGATTACTCGCCCGAGGAGATGGAGGCGCACCTGAAGCGCTTGGGGCTGGTCCGTTGCGGGACGATTGGATCGGCCGTTTTCCGGCTCATTCGCGCTCACGACATGGTCGACGCGGCACTGGCCGCCTTGCAGGGCGAACCGGAACGATGGTTCGGGGAAGACTTCCTCCGCTGGCTGCGCGAGACGAGCGCAGAGCCCTGCTGAGCGTTCGCGTAGACTCCCGGCAGGGATCGGCCCACGCCCGACAAATCTTACTCGCCCACAATGCCAACGAATCCACTCGCCTCCCCGGCGGAGTGCAACCTGCAAGCCCGCCCGACGCACCGTCACCTCTCAGCGCGCGCGGGACTGCTCGCGCTGGTGTCGGTGGTCCTGTTTACGGTCGTGGGCAACATCTCCGTGCTCCAGCGCTACGAGATCCCGGGCACGGGCTACCTGCCTCGCGGCGTCGTCTTCTTCCTCCTGCTGCTGCTTGGGTACAACCGCCTGATGCAGGTGCGGCTGCCGCAGTTCAAGCTCAAACGGTTCGAGCTGGTTGCAGTCTTCGTGGCGCTCCTCTCGATGAACGGCATCCCGGCGCAGGACTTTGCTCAGCACTTCTACCTGAACATCCTGGGGCTGTCTCAGTATTCTGCGCAGTACGCGACGAGCAACCAGGACCCGGTGACGAGCTACATTCCCAGCGAGCTTCTCCTCACCGACGACCCCGGGAAGCCCGTCGTCAAGTGGGCGTATCTGAGTCTGCCCCCCGGAGAACGCCCCCCGCTCCGGGACTGGATTCCCCTCTACCTGGCGTGGACACCGTATATCTTCGCGCTCTACTGGTTTCTGCTGTGGTGCGCCGCCCTGTTCTCAAGGCACTGGGAAGACCACGAGCGGCTCCTGTTCCCGCTGATGCAGATCCAGTTGGACATCCTCGACGATGACAACGGCTCCCCGGCGGCCATGCTCCGGGACAGGCGGCTGTGGATCACCTTCTCTTAGGTGGTGGTCTTCTACCTGTTCGTCGGGTTGCGCAGCTACTACCCCGCGGTCCCGGAGGTCAAGCTCGCCAAGACGACGGGGCTCCTGTTCCCCTCCGGGCCAGCCAGGACGTTCAACAACATGCTGGTTGAGGTCCGCCCGGAGATGAGCGGCATCACCTACCTCTTGACGACGGAGGTCGGCTTCAGCCTCTGGTTCTTCTTCTTCTTCCGGCACTTCGAGATCATGGCTCGGACCATGCTGGGGGTGCTCACGCCGCACAGTACCTTCCTCAACCTACAGGTGGGCGGCGGGTACCTTGTCCTGGCCGTCCTCGTGTTGTGGGGGGCGCGCCGTCACCTACGCGAGTGCTGGCGGACGGCGCTCCACGGAGGGGAGGAGGCGGCGTTCTATCGAGCCTGCTTCGTGGGGATAGCCACCGGCCTGGGCGGAATCTACGCGTGGTGCGCGCGTGCCGACGTCTCTCCGCACTGGGTTTTCATCCAGTTCGTGCTCTTCGCCCTTGCGAGCCTCGTGGCCAGCCGAGTCATCTGCGAAGCCGGGATGTTCCTGTACTCCAGCCCGCTGTTCGGGCTGAGCAACCTGGCCTTCGACAACTTCGGCAAGTACATGGCGAAGCGCGACATGGTCCTGCTCACGGCGGCGAGTTGGGTGGATCTCCGGAACAGCTCGGCGATGGCGATGCCCTTCTTCATGCAGGCATTCAAGGCCGGCCGGTCCGCCAAGATCCCGCGGTTGACCCTCGCCCTCTTCATGATGGGCTGCGTGGTGGTGTCGGTGCTGGTGTGCCACGCCGTGGTTCCCTGGACCATCTACACCTCGGGCATCGGCAAGCTGGCGCCGTGGCCGCAGGGCTCCGGTCTGGGCACGGTCAACCGGTTGGTCGGCTACCTCAACAACCCGGGGGGCATGGATCGCGAGAAGTGGTTCGGCCTGATCAGCGGGGGAACCCTCGCGTGGGGGCTGACCCTCATGCGCACGCGCTTCCTGTGGTGGCCGTTCCACCCGCTGGGGTTCGTGGCCTCCCTGTTCGGCTGGCCCATTGACCGCTACTGGTTCTGCATCTTTCTAGGCTGGATCGCGAAGGTCCTCACGCTCAAGTTCGGCGGGCACGCAGCCTATCGCGCCGGCCGGCCGCTGGCGTTCGGGGTCGTGCTGGGGCTGAGCTTCGTCATGACCGTGTGGATGATCCTGCACTACCTGTGGCCGGCACAGGCGCTCATCTACGACTGACCTCGGCGGGGTTGCCCGCGCTGGGCAGACCGCAGCCCCACGGACGACCGGCGAACCGCTCAGTACACCGGCATCTCCGGATCGACGATCGTCGCCCAGGCGGTGATCCCGCCGGCGAGGTTCCGCACCTTCCCGAACCCGCAGGTACGAAGGAACCGAAGGGCGTCCATGCTACGAACTCCGTGGTGGCAGTACACGACGTGCTCGTCCTCGGAGTTGAGCTGGTTCACGAGCTGGGGCAACTGACTCAGAGGCATCAGTTTCGAGCCCGCGATCTGGCAGATCATCGCCTCGTGCGGCTCGCGCACATCGAGCAGCACCAGCGGTTCCTCGTTAGCCCCGAGACGTTCGCTCAGATCAGTCGCCAGGATGTTGTTGGGTCCGAGGGCGCACGCCTCCTCTGCGTCGGCGACCACGCCACAGAACTGCGCGTAGTCGATGAGTTCCGTCACCGTTGGGTTCTCGCTGCAGACGGGGCAGTCGGGGTCTTTGCGCAGCTTCAGTTCCCGGAACTTGAGCGCAAGCGCGTCGAAGAGCAGCAACCGGCCGGCCAACGAATCGCCGATGCCGACGAGGAGCTTGATTGCCTCCGTCGCCTGGAGCGTCCCGATGACGCCCGGCAGAATCCCGAGGACGCCTCCCTCTGCGCAACTCGGCACCATGCCCGGAGGCGGCGGCTCGGGGTAGAGGCAGCGATAGCAGGGCCCGTCGTCGTGGTTGAACACGGACACCTGCCCATCGAACCGGAAGATGCTCCCATAGACGTTGGGCTTGCCCAACAGGACGCACGCATCGTTGACCAGGTAGCGGGTCGGGAAGTTGTCGGTCCCGTCGATCACGAGATCGTAGTCCGCCAGGATCTCAAGGGCATTCGACGAGCTGAGCGGCGCCTCATGCGTGACGATCTCGATCTGGCCATTGAGCCCTTCGAGGGTCTCCCGAGCGGACTCCAACTTCGACCGCGTGACGTCCGCCGTGGAGTGGAGGATCTGCCGCTGCAGATTGGTGAGATCCACCACGTCGAAGTCCACCAGCCCCAGCTTGCCCACTCCCGCGGCAGCGAGGTACATGGAGCAAGGCGATCCCAACCCCCCGGCGCCGATGATGAGGACGCTCGATTGCTTCAGTCTCTCCTGGCCGGGAACACCCACTTCGGGCATGATCAGATGACGGCTGTAGCGCAGGACTTCTTCGTTCGAGAGCAGCATGGGAACCTCCGCGAGGGCGGTGACGAAGGGCGGGCGTGGCGGGTCAAGTTGAGACTGAGAGACCCGGGTCAGCCGACCCGCCCTCCAGCGAATCACCGTTGGGTGCGCACGTCGGTCGTCGGCACCAACGCCCGGTCCGACGCACGCATCCCCGTCAGCAGTATAGCCCGGCCCAGAGCGGCAGGCAAGCTGTCTCCAGGCTCGAAGCGCGCATAGTGAAACTAACCCAGCCCCCAACAGTCCAACAGAGACGGCAGAGATGCCACAGACGCCGCTCCGCGGCACCCGCGAGGGACGTGGCTGACGCCGCTCAGGCGGGGCCGCTCAGTGCGCGGCCTCCACCCATCAAGTCGCCAGAGGTTCTCCCCCACCATGCACTCAGAAGCACGCGGACTGTGGCTCCGGACCGTTGCAGTAGCACTCGCAGTCCTGTCCGTTCTCGGCGTGCCACCAGTAAGGGCTGCCGAAGCTCCAGCGCCCCCGGCCGGGACGGCCACCAGCGCCCTGACCGGTGGTCTCCTTTTCACGGAGACACTGGCCTGGCAACGAGTCTACGCGCTCCGCACCACAGACGGAGCGCCAGCGGCGTTCCTGGACTTCCTGAACTCCTACCCCCGCAGCACCTACTGCGACGACGCCCTCTACTGGCTGGCATACGCCTACTCCCGCCAGAAGCTCTACCCCGAGGCCATGGCTGCCTGGCGGAAGCTCATCGACACCTACCCCCAGAGCACCTACGCAGACGACGCCACCTGGAGCCTGGCGGCGCAATGCGTCAGCAACCGCGACTACGCTGCCGCGATTCAGGTCTACCGATTCTTCGTCACGTCCTTCCCGGGCAACCCTAATGCTGACGACTCCCTCTACAACATCACTCGCTATGCCCGGTACCTGAAGGACAAGGAGCAGGGCAAAGCCACTTCAGAGTGGGCCTACCAGGCGCTGGTTGCCAGCTATCCCAGCAGTGACCTCTGCAGCAGCGCGCTGTACCAGCTCATTCAGAGCCTCTACCGCGACAAGGACTACCAGTCCTGCGTGGGATTGTGTCGTAGATTCCTGGAGACTCAGCCGTGCAACGACTACGCGGATGAGACGCAATACCAGATCGTGATGTGCTACTACGGGGCGAAAGTGTACGACCAAGCGCTCAAGGAGATCGACGCGCTCAAGGCAGACTTCCCCGGCAGCAGCTACATCGACTACGTCCGGACGTACGAAGAGAGGATGCGCATGGCGCAGATGCGGCTGCCAAAGGCGTTCGACCCGGAGGAGGAGCTGGAATACCGGGAAGCTCACAAGGGCAATCTGCCCCGTCGCCGCCAGTACACCCGACGGCTGTACACACCCAAACAGGCGGAGGTGCCCGGCGCACCCCAGGAAGAGGAGATCTCGGCCGGGGATCTCTTCGACGCCGCCGTGTCTGCCCGCAACGCCCGCCAGTGGGAGCGTGCGTTGATGTTCTATCAACTCGTCCTGGATCACTTCCGCGGCGACACCTACTGGGACGACGCGCTCTACAACATGGCGCAAGTCTATGATCTCGCCGGCGACAAGGTCCGCGCGGCTGCCTCGTACCACCGTTTTTACGCCGAGATGACTGGGAGCGACCTCCAAGACGACGCGCTCTGGAGTCTCGCCCAGTTGTACAAGGCAGAGGGAGTCGACCATCGGGCATACGAGGTCTATCACGAGATCGTCGAGCAGATCCCGTTCAGTGCCTACGCCTCACCGGCCCTCGACGCACTGAAGAAGTACTATTTCGACACGCGCAATGTCACTGGGCTGTTGGGACTCTACCAACTCATCCTCCGGCGATTCCCCGGCCACAATCTCTGGCCGGAAGCGGCGTTCCAGACCGGCTGCATCCAGATGATGTACCGTGAGTACCCCAAGGCGCGGGAGGCCTTCAAGGTCGTTCTGGACAAATGCCCGACCAGCGACTGCGCGGTCCAGGCCCAATTCCTGCTGGCGGAATGTGAGCGCCGCCGGGGCGAGACGCGACGTGCTCGGGAGTGCTACCGAGCACTCGTCGAGCGCTGGCCGACGAGTGGGCTGACGGATGACGTCCTCGCACGACTGGACCAACTCTCCAAGCTGACAGCGGCTGCCCGCAGCGACGACCCCAAAGAGGGCGCCCCTCCCGAGGGCGAGGCGGAGCAGGAGGGCGGCAAGACGCCCGCTGCAGCCGAGGAATCGCCGGCCCCGCCGGCGAGCCCAGCGAAGCCGCCGGAGCCCAAGCCTGCCGACAAGCCGACGCGGGCGCCAGCACAGCAGGTCTCGCCTCAGGCGACCAAGCAGGGGGCCGCCGCAACCGCGGACCCTCCGGCTCCGGACCCCAACGCCAAGTTGGAGGAGGAGCCGGAGGACAAGGCGCCTCCCACCCTCGGTCCGGAGGAGTGGAAGGACTGCAAAGCGGACATCTTGGAGCAGTTCCCCGACGGGCTGAAGGGTCTGGCCGATCCGACCGCGCCCAACTCCCGCAACCCGCTGCACGTGGTGTTCAGCACCCGTAGGGCCACGCCGTTGGCGCTGAACATCGGCTGGTGTACTGCTGGCGCGGGGACCTTCGCGGTCAACCTCTTCCTCAACGGCAGAGTGATGGGCACCGTCTGGCCGGACACCAAGCAGCCGATGATCGTCGAGATCCCCAAGTGGATGGTGCGTCGAGGGCGGAACCACTTGGTTCTGTACGCTCCCATGGATAGCGGGCAGTGGGACTATTTCGCCATTCTGGGCGACGGCTTGGCTTCGGCGGAGACGGAGGCATCGAGGAAGAAGGCTGAGGACACGAAGGCGCAAGCAGCGACCCCGCCGCAGCAGCCGCTGAGCGAAGAGGAACTGCAGAAGGCCTGGCAAGACGCCCTGCAGGACCCCTTTAGCGACCTGTGGGCGGGGCGACGACTGACGGTGGGGAAGAAGGACTCGCGCTACCTCGAGTTTTCGCGAACGACGCCGGGCAAGTTCGTGGAGTGGTGGGTCGACTTGGACAATACCAAGTACGGCGTTACCCCGAACACCACGTTTGAAGCGATGATCGACTCCCTGACCAAGGAACCGGACAAGGCAGAGGAGTGGCTGGTGCGGGCGCGAGCAGCGTTCGCCGACGGCAGGTATGCCGATGCCGCGCCCGTCTACGCCGGTCTGGCTTCCGTCAAGACGCTACCGGCGGAGTTGCAGAAGACCAGTCGCGAGATGGTGCGCATCGCTCAGGAGCTGGTGAAGCGGCCTACATATGACGCCATCACCACTGACCACTTCTGCCTGCTGGCGCCGCTGGAGACAACGGTCCTGCTCCGGCAGTACGATGTCCCGCAGCTATGGGAGGCAGCGTACACGGTGCTGGCCGAGTGGGCGGGAGCCGTTCCGTACGGCGGCGACCGCTTGGTGGTGGTCTATGACCCCGACTTCGCGTCGTACCTCGGCGGCAACCCGCTTCGCCTCAGCACCCGCTATGCTCAGGAGCCACCACAATGGGAGCCGATGTTCACCTGCCTGGCGCAGGCGTTCTTCTACACGCCGGCTGTCTACGCCGCCGTTGGCCGCAACTACTACCTGGCCTATGCGCTGTCCACGTTCGCCTCGTGGCGGCTGCCCGAGGTGTTGCTCCCGGCGCTCCTGCCCGGTACACACGCCTCCACAATTGCCGCGCAGAGGACCAAGTACCTGACGGACTGCGACCTGTACGTGGGTCAAGGGGCCGACCTCAAGCGCTTCAATGCCAACGTGGCGACGGGCTTGTTGCTCAAGCTGGCCGCGCAGACCAAACCGAAACCGGAGAGCTCTGCCGGGACCGCCTGGCCCGCGTGGGGGGAGTTCTGCAAGCTCGCCACGGAAGAGGCCCCTGCGCTGGCCAAACTCACTGCGCCCGACGAGGCCTGGGCGATCTTCAGCTACTTTGCAGCCAGGGCGTTCGGGGACGGCTCGGCGGAGATCATGGGGCGCTGTGGCATCTCCCCTACCGAGGCGGCACAGGCGGCAGTGTCGAAGGCACTCGAGGACGCCAAGGCCCCGGCAGCCCCGGACCCAAAGGCGTAGGAGCGCCGGCTGACGCCGTTCCCGTCGTCGGCTCGCCAGCCCTGTCCCGTGCTCCCATTCCTGCGGTGCGGCGGGTCGGCCCCTACTTGAACATGTCCGGCGCGAGTCCCCGATATAGCCGGTACACCTTCCAGATGTAGTTCACGGTCTCCCGGTAGGGCGGAACGCCGCCATGTCGCTTCACGGCACCCGACCCGGCGTTGTAGGCGGCGAGGGCCATTGCGAATTGCTTATCCCCGTACCCCCGGTACCGGTCGAGATTCCCCCGGAGAATCTTGATTGCGGCAGCCAGGTTCTGCTCAGGGTCGTACGCGTTGGAGACGCCCATCCCCGCCGCCGTTCCCGGCATGAGTTGCCCCAACCCCATGGCGCCCTTCGGCGAAGTCGCCGTCAGTTTGAAGTTCGATTCGGCAGCGACAATGGCGATGACGAGTCGTGGATCCAGTTGGTGCTGCAGGCTGAAGCGCAGGACTATGTCGGCGATCCAGTTGGCGTAGTCTTGGGACAGCTTGGAGTTGAACCGCCGGATACAGGCTGCGTAGCTGGGGCGCAATTGGGCAGTTCGGCTGCGGAGATCGGCGGCCGTGGTCAGCCGCACAGCGGCTTGGGGAGCGATGGTCGTCGGGCGCTCCTGCGCGGCCGTCTGGTCGGTGGGGACAGTCCGGGCCCGCGCCACCCCCCGGGAGGGCAGGGACGCCGCAGTGGCTGCACCTCCGGTCTCGTTCGGCCCGGTAGCTTCCTGCACCGGTGCAGGGGCGGCAGCCGCGACCAGCCGGAGCCGGCCGCCACCAGTCTTTGTGTCGGGCACGGTGACGAGCGCCCGCACTTGCCGTCCGTTGACCAACTCGGGCAGAGACTGGTCGCAGTCGAGGTATTCGGTGACTCCGCCGTCTTGGAGCAAATACGTCGTGCGCTCACCGGCGGAGATCCTGCCGACGATCATCCCGGTGACCTCAACCGTCTTCCCCGCATACTTGTCCCGGGTGAGGCGCAGCGTGCGCAGCGAAGAGGTCCCCGTAACGCCGTGGGTCTTCTTGGCCGCGGCGAAGAGCTCGGCGCCTTCGTCGTCCGCTGTTGCCGCCGGTTGCCCGGACCCCGCCCAGGCGAGGGCGCAACCGACAAACACGACAATGCCCTTCCCGAGGCTGACTTGGGCAGTTTTCATGACCGTTAGCGTACGGTACTGACGGCTGGAAGTCAAGTGGTCCGGGAGATCAGCGAGCGGCTGCCTGACGACAATCACGGCAGTTGCCTCCCCTTCCTCCGCCCCGGGGAGCGATCCGCAATCGCCTCGCCGACGGTCTCTCCACAAGCCGCCACCACGTGCCGTGCTGGGGTATACTCGGCAGATCATCGCCCGTTAGGAGTGGCTGCATGCACGTAGTTCAGTGTCCTCGCTGCGAGCGGTACAATAACGTCCCAACCGGGACAATCAACGAAGTGCGGACGCTGAAGTGCGTTCGGTGCGGGACGCCGCTGCCGGTAGACCAGCGGTACGTGGACCCGGGTCCGCCAAAGATCGGGGCCGCCGACGTATTCATGCCCGCCCTCGGTCTGGTGTTCTGGCCCGCCGGGCTGGCGTATACCTGGCAGGCGTTTCTGCGAGCGCCTGCCGCGGAGAAGCCGAAGTTCAAGGCCGGCTTCGCCTGGGTCTTCATGGGCGCGATTCTGCACTTCGCGCTGTTCTTCACGTGCCAACCCGTGCACGACTTCTACGTGGCCTTCTGGGCCAAGCTGCAGAGCCTGCACTGACCCGCTGCCGCCCTCAGCTCACGTACTCGCCGTCGGCGGCGTAGATGCGCGGCCCCTCGCCCGGAGGCGTGACATAGGCAGGAGCCATCCGGCTGTTCTCACCGAAGATGCCGTCCCTCAATTCGGCACCCGCCCCCACTTCGACGCCGTCGAACAGGATGCAGTTCTCCAGTCGGACACCGGCGCCAACCTTCACCCGTTCCCCGAGGCTGACGTGCGGCCCGATCCGGCAGTCGGCCGCGACCTCGGCAGAGGGAGCAACATGATTCGGCGGCACCGTCCCGCCGCCAAACCGGGCGGGGTCGGCGGCGTGTCCTTCGCAGAGTACCACTCGGTTCGTCTCCAGCATCTCTGCGGGTGTATTGACATTGGTGCGCCACGAGTCGCACTCCACATACCCGATCTCGTGCCCTTCGGAGAGGAGCATTTGGAGCGCGTCCGGCAGGTAGTACTCCCCCGAGTCGCTGACGCGGGTGCGGCAGACAGCCTCCAGGATTCCCGGCTCGAAGACGTACATTCCCGCCATGGTGAGATCGCTCTTGGGGTGCGTCGGCTTCTCTTCCAGCCCCACAACATGATGCCCCTCAAGTTCCACCACCCCGTGCTTCGTGGGATCCGCAGCGCGCTTGAGGCACAGGGTGGCGACGTGGCCCTGCTCCTGATGGTTGGTCAGCAAACGGGTGAGGTCGAACGGCGTCATGTTGTCGCCGAATGTCAGCAGGAACGGGTCGCCGTTGAGCAGAGGAATGGCGCACTGGAGGGCATGGGCGGTGCCTAACGGCTGCGCTTGCCGGACGTATCGAAGGCGGACCCCCAGAGAGGCGCCATCCTGGAAGGCAGCCCGGATCGCGCCTTCGTCCTCACCCACCACGATCACGATCTCGCGGATCCCGCAACGCGCTACTCGCTCGATGTTGTACCAGAGCAGCGGCTTGCCCGCGATGGGCATCAGCACTTTGGGGCGCGTGTCCGAAAGCGGTTGAAGACGGGAGCCTTTTCCTGCTGCCAGGATGACTGCCACACTGGTGTTCATTGACGTTCGCAAACCTCTCTCTGCCTCCGGACGCCATCAGCCCGCCGACAAGTTGATTCTCCAAGCGGAGTGCCATGCAGCCCCTCCGCGCTCCGCGCCACGAAGGTTGCCATCATAGCACTGTTCCATGGGGGTGTCAATGCACTGGCCAGCCGCGTCAGGTTCGGCTATACTAACCGGAGCCGTTCCCTGATCCGTGGAGGACCTCCCCGCTCGCATGCCACGACTCGACAAGATGATTGACTTCCTGACCAAGCAGGGCGCCACAAGGATGGAAGTCCCGAGCGATCACACCTGCCGTCTTACTACCCCCTCCGGAGACCGCCTGCTGAACCGGGTGTTGACTCGGGCCGAAGTGGAAGCGATGGTCGAGGAAGTCCTTCCGGACGACTGCCGCCGGAGATACGAGGCGGGCGGCACATTCCTGTTTGCCTATGCGTTCAGCGAACAGACCTTCGCCGTCCAGATCTCCAAGACGACTGAAGACCTGACACTCACCCTCGCCACCAGCCCGGGCGCGATTGAACAACCCAAGCCATCGTCTTCCTCGCTGCCCACAGGCACGCCCGCACCGCCAGTAGCGTCGGCAGCGCCGACGACGCTCGGGCCCGAGTCTACCCAGGCGTCATCCGTGTCGCGCCCAGAGACACCCCGTCCTGCTGTCGCAGCACCGCCGCAGAGGGTTGCTCAACCGTCGGGCCCGCCGAGTCACCGGGACTATGAGCCGTCCGCGGAGCCCGACGTGGAACTCATCCGCCTCGCAGAGGCTGCCGCTGCCTACGATGCCCTCGACGTGCTCCTGCTGCCCGACGAGCCCCCCTGGGCGCGGTTTGTCGAGGGAGTACGCCCTCTCGAGCAGTTCGAGGCACTGACGCCCGCCAGGATCGAGGAGCTGGTCCTGCCGCTCTGCCCCGGGGCAGACCTGACCGCACCCACGCTGTTCGGACTGCCTCTCGGCGACCGCTACCGGGCCCGCTTCACGGTATCCCAGACCCGCGGACGCCTCAGCGCCACGGCCCGCTTGCTGAGTGCCGTGCCCCGCACATTGGCTGAGATCCACGCTCCGGAGGGGCTTGCGGGGCTCGCCTCGCACACCGAGGGATTGATCCTCGTGTTCGGTCGCGCAGGTGACGGCCGTACCACCACCACAGCCGCGCTGGTCGACGCCCTCCGGCGCCAACGGGAGACGTACCTCATCACGCTGTCGCCAGCGCTGGAGTACGTCCACCGCTCCGACAACGGCATTGTAAGCGAACGAGAACTGGGTACCTCGCCGGCTTCCTGGGAAGCCGGCCTCGACGCGGTGGCCGCCGAGCGCCCCGGCGTTGTGACGCTGGAGAACCTCCGTGCCCCGCAAGTGCTCTCAGCAGCCGTGCGCCTCTCCCAGGCTGGGATATTGGTCATTGCGGAGGTTCCCGCGACCGGCACCGTTGCGGGCATGGCTGCGCTCTGCCGCGCGCTGCGGCAGGAATCCCCCACTGCGGTCGAGGCATTTGCAGAGGTCTACTGCGGGAGCAGCTTCCAGGTACTGTGTCGGACGCGGAACGGCGGGGTCCGAGCTGCCTTTGAGGTTGTCCTCAGGAGCAAAGCCATCGTCGCCTCGCTCCAGGCGGGGGAGACAGGCGACTTGCTGGCCCACGCTCGCAGCGGCCGCGCCCAGGGGATGGTCGTGTTGGGTGAGGCACTCCTGCGGCTGACTCAGGACGACGAGATTGGGCCGACGGAGGCCTTGCGCGCGGCGTGCGACAAGCAGGAGATGCGGGACATGCTCACCGCGGCCGGTCGGCCGGTGGACGACGCGGGGTAGGGCCAGCGTCCGGCTTCTCCTCGTTGCCCACGGCAGACGCCCTCGCCAGGGGACTCACGGCGCGCTACCAAGTGGGTCCCGCGATGAGAGACAGGCTCTCTTCAACTCGCGCCAGGCGTTGCTCTTGGCTCTCCAGTTGGTCGCGGCGTGCGGCGGAGTCGAACTCGGTCTGCTGCCGCTCTGTCTCGAGTCGGCTCAGCGTCTCGCCCACGTCGTGGATGGCTTCGTCCATGGCGGAGTCCACTCTGGTCCGCAGTTGCCGGAGCCTGCTCTTCACTTCCTTCTCGATGTTGCGCATGAGCGAATCCACTAACTGGCTCAGGGGCTCCTCCAGCTTGTCACAGAGCGCGGTCTGAACGCGCCGACGGAACACCGAGGTCACTCGCGATCCGGCCAAGATGCCGCCCAGCATGACCACGGCGCCTACTCCGCCAAACAGCAGCACACTGCCGACCGTGAGCGCCAGCGTGCTGCCGATCGTGATGGTGCCCGCCCGGTTCAGGTGCGCCCGGAACTCCTCCGGGTCGAAGTCCACCGAGAAATCCAGTTCGTCGGGCGCGCTCAGACCTTCGAGATTGAAGCCGATCTCCTGGTTCATCTGCTCGAGAATCGCCGTGCACTGGCCCATCACTTGCCGGGTCACTCTGCCCAGATAGGTGGTTACCTCATCAAGCTTCGGCTGGAGCTCGGCGGCCAGCAGGTCTTTCACGCAGATGGGAACCAAGTCCTCGGCGTGCTGGAGTTGGTCCCAGTCGTAGCCGCGAATGGCCTCAAAGGTCTTTTCCTTGACGATCCACGCCAGCCGCATCCAGTCAATACTGCCGGCACCCATTACCAACTGACCCGCTTCGCTCACCAGTTGATCGAGGCTGGCGAGGGTGTTGTCCTTGGCACCCGCAGCTTTCTCCAGAATGGGTCGTGTCTTCTCGACCTCGCTGCGGATCTCGGCGAGGTCCATCTGCAGACCTTTCAGTTCCATCTGCACCGAGGAGCGGAGGCTGCGGAGGCTGGACAGCGCAGCATTGGCTTGCTCGTCCACGAACTGCTGTCCGCGGCTCCGGATCAAGAACAGGTCGAGCCCTTCGACGAACTCCGGGAACCCACTGGCCTGCGTCTTGGCCGGATCCTGTGCCTGCACCCCCTCGGTGAACAGCCGGGCGGAGACCGGGTAGATCTCCGGCGACTCGATGCCCGCATGTTGAGTGATTGTTCGTCGAGTGTAGTTGAGCGACTGCTGCCGCTCGCTCTCGTCGAACCGGTCGATCTTGGTAACCACGAACAGGAAGCGGTTGACGTAGTCCTGCAGAAAACGGAGGAAGTTGCACTCGCTGGCGCTGATGACGGGGTCGGTATTGATGAGGAACATCACGGCATCGGCCGTGTGGACGAAGCCGCGGGTGGCTTCGCCGTGCTCCGGGTTGATCGAGCCGATGCCCGGAGTGTCGACGATGACGATGCCATCCTCCAGGAACGGAAAAGGCGCCCGGATCTCCACCCGCTCGACGGCATTGGCGGGCGCCCGGGCTTCTGCCATGGCGGACCCCTCGGACTCGATCTCCTCGTAGGAGAGCTGCTCCACCTCGGCTTTACTGCGGAACCGAGCCACCCGCTCGGCCAATTTCGTCTCCAGCTCCGCCCCGTCGAGGTTCTGCCCCGTGACGTACTCCGGGAGGCGCGCCAGCGGGATCCGCTCCGGCTCCCTCCCGTCCCGAAAGAACACCAGCGCCGACTCCTCCTCGCCGTACGACAGCACGGTGATGGCAGCGGTCAGCGGCTGGATCGCGGTGGGCAGGATCTCGCCTTGCCCCAGCAGCGCGTTGATCAGGGTGCTCTTTCCGCGGCTGAACTCCCCCACGACCGCCAGGGTGAACCGGCTATCGGTAAGGCGCTGGGCGCACTCGCGCAGCACTTCCGACCGCGGCACCCGCTGGCCCTGGTGCGTAACCGTCGAGCTGCGCTCGTCGGCAACCTCTGCCAGCGCCAAAATGGCTTCTGCGGATTGCTGGGCCAGTTGCCGATGATTCCTGAGTAGGTCTCGTTCTGCCATTTCCTGCTCCCGTCTCGTCCTCGGGTTCGGCGCTCCGGGGTGCATACAGTGTACTGCGCCCGCTGGCGCTAACCAACACAGCACGCCCCCAGAACGCTCGCATCGGCCACTCCGTTGCACTCAATCCAGTTGGGTGGGCCGACGCAAAGGTGTTGTTCGCTGCCGAGCTCCCCAATTCCTGTCTAGCGCAGTACCGCCTTCGTCCGATCTGCGCAAGCGAGAGCGGCTCGACCCCGCCCAGCAGGGAGGTCAGCACCCATGAACACACTCGACGTTCGGACTCGCAGCCGGATCGAGTTCGTCGACGTCAGCGCAGCCGTGAAGACCGCCATCGAGCGGAGCGGCATCCGCGAGGGGCTGTGCCACGTGTTCGTCCCGCACACAACGGCGGGAGTGACGATCAACGAGGCTGCCGACTCCGACGTGCAGCGCGATCTGGCAGCCGCTCTTGAGGCGCTCGTCCCCGACCATGGGCAGTACCAGCACGCCGAGGGCAACTCCCCGGCACACGCCAAGGCGACTCTCGTCGGCTCGTCCGTGACCGTCCCCATATCAAACGGGCAGCTCGCCCTCGGGACATGGCAGGGGCTCTACTTCTGTGAGTTCGACGGCCCCCGCAGCCGGAAGGTGCACGTCACCGTCGTGGGCGCGTAGGGGTTGAGTCTGACCAACCCGTAGCCCGAGGCGCCAAGCCGAGCAAGCCGAGGGGGGCACTCGCTTGGCGCTCGTGGCTGCTGTCACGCTTGCGGCAACCCGTCTTGCACTCGCCGCAGGACATCCCAGTAGGCGCCGCGGTGCCCTGCCCGGATTGCCTCCACCAACTCGTCGTTCGCGTTGTAGTTGTAGCCGCGCGCCTCGGCCTCGGGTGCAACGAAGAAGAACCGCGGGTCCTCCCCAATCTCCTCGGCTACTAGCGCGAACGGGGCCTCGCCCAGTCTCTCAGACACCACGAAGGTGGGCGCCAAGAAGGGCCACGGGGTCTCGCCAGCGCTGTGTAGACGCACCCGCGTGTCTCCCCCTGCCGACGACGACAGCCACCGCGCCAGCGGCGTCCCCGCATACACCCGGATCCCAAGCGAGATGCCAACTCGATCGGGACTTAGTTGCTTCATGAGGGCAACGGTCTGCCGCACTGTCGCTGGTGTCTCCCCGGGTCCACCCAAGAGCAAGTCAAGCATCACCGCGAGTCGGTTCTCGCGGCACCATCCCAACGCGGCGCGGATGTCGTCTACACTGTGGTCACGCCCGAGCCGGCGTAGCATGTCCGCGTTGCCGGCATCCACCCCAAAGTTGATCCCGACGCACCCAGCATCGCGCATCGCGACGCACAACTCGCGCGAGAACACCGCCGGCGAGCAGTAGGCATACCACCGCATGGAGTCGCCCAGCCCGGCGTCGGCGAGCGCGGCGCAAACGGCCAGCGCGTGTTCCGGCGGGCGGTTGAACTCAGAGTCGCACGTGTGCCAGTGCGTGACCCCCTGTCGAAGCAGCGAAGCAGCTTCCTGGGCGACGTTCTTCGGCGGGCGCAGCCGGACTTCCCGGCCCTTGGCCACCGGGTCCGCGCAGTAGACGCAGGCGCCATCGCACCCGCGCTTGGTCTCGATTCCCGCCTGCCCGCCGTCACGGAAGTAGCGGGCGTTGTCGATGACGTTGCGGGGACTCAGGTCCAGCGTGTCGAGAGAAGCGCGGGCAAGGACAACCGCTTCACGTTCCCTCCCGGGCACGACAATACCCGGGATTCCCCGCGGCTCTTCCCCGGCGCTCAGCGACCGGACGATGGCTGGCAACGCGTCCTCCCCTTCGCCGGCCACTCCGTAGTCCGCCCCAAGGAACGCCAGCGCCGCGACAGGGCTGGTTGAAAACCCGACGCCGCCGCAGACAATCGGCAGCCCAAACGCCTCCTTGAGCGTCCGCACAAGCTGCTTCGTCCGCGCCAACACGAAGTCCTGGCTGCCAAAGTAGCAGTCGTCAACATTGCGGACAGTCACCGCGACAGCATCCCCGCGTTCGCCGTCCGCGGCGCGGCATATCGCTGCGTCGGCGTCCGGCTCAAAGGAGAGATCGAGCAGTGAGAACGCGACCCCGTGCTGACCCAGCGAGGCGCCCAGGTAGTCCAAAGCCAGCGGTCCAATGGCTGGCTTCATCTGGTTGGGGTTGACGAGCAATACCGACGGAGAGCGCACAGCAGGGGACTCCTCCGGGCAACGCAGCTACTGGCCTTCCAGCCGAACAGGCGGAGCAGGAGTCGCCTTCGGGGGCGTTGCGGGCACCGTCGGCGCTGCTCCCTCGGGACCGGGCTTCTGTTTGAGAAGCGGCGAACTCGTCCTCGGCGTTCCTGTCTGCGGGACCGTGGGCACCGCGGGGCTTGTTCCCGGGGTGATCGCGGTCGCCTTCGGCTTGACGCGAGGCGGCGCCAGAGCTGTTCCAGCGGCCGGCGGAGCCGCGGAGTGCGTTGTGCCGATTGGCGGCACGTCCGGGGCCGTGACGCGCGGAGTCTCTGGAGGGGTGGTAGGGCGCGTCTCGGGGCTTCTCCCCATTGGACCAGTCTCCCCGCCGGTCGTCAGCGGCGTTTCCAGAACGGGTGGCTCAGGACGGCGGGTGCCGTCGTCCATCAGCACCCGCGGGCCCTCGGCGGTCCCTTCCTCTTGGGCCGCCGCCACGCCTTCCTCCGGCAAGTGGGTCGGCTCCGGGTCGGGCACGGGCGCGCGTGGGATCGTCATGCTTGCGTATCGCGACCGCCCGGCGTCGCGCCACTGCATGAAGCCGAAGGCGTACCCCATGAGCTTCTGCAGCATCTCACCGGCGGCACTGGACATCATGACCCACTGGCCATTCTGCGAGTGGCCGGGAAGCGTCTCCGTGGCCACCCCGTCAGGAGGCACTTTGCGCATGAAGGCCGCCAGGCTCATCATCTCCGAGTCGCTCATGTCGGTATCGACGGCTCCCTGGATCGCCTTGACGATAGCCGGGAGCTTGAGCAGTTTGTTCGGCTGCAGAAGCTGGTGCGCCATGGCGCGCATGAGCTGCTGCTGTCGCCGCATACGGCCGATGTCGGCTTCGGCGTCTTTGCGGAAGCGCATGTACTGGTGCGCCTTCGGCCCGTCCAGGAGTTGGGTGCCCTTCTTCAGGTGGATATGCAAATTGCCCCAGTTGTCGTCGTAGTTCATATCCTTCTCGACATCGACGGTCACCCCGCCCATGGCGTCCACGACCTTGACCGACCCCTCGAAGTTGGCGCGGACCCAATGGTCAATCTCCAGGCAGAGGTTGTCGCGCAGCGTCTGGATGAGCAGCTCGGGTCCGCCGAAGCTGTGGGCGGCATTCACCTTCATGACGCCCGCTCGCGGGATGCGCATGAGCATGTCGCGGGGGACTGACAATATGCTCACCTTGTGGGCGGTCCGGTCCAAGTAGAGGACCATGATCGTGTCCGACCGTCCGTAGGTCTTCATGACCTGCCCGCGACGGTCTCGATCGACGTCCCGGCCAATCACCATGACGGTGAGGTAGTCCTTGGTGCCGAACACGAGGTCCGGCGAACCCGCAACGTTCGCCATGGCCGACATCACCGACGCTATGGACCGGAACCCACCCTCCCGCGAGGCCGGCAGCAGCCAGTACATGGCTCCTGTCGTCCCGGCAAAGGTGAGGAGGAAAACGGCTGCTGCCCAGGCCCACGTCTGGCGGGTGACAAGGGACTTCGGAGGGCCTTTCTGGGGGGGAGTGTTACCCATCATCGCGAGTCTATCATGAATGCGTCTACCAGTCAATTCTCCACCAACCGGCTTCTTGTGCTCGGCAACTCAGATTGTGGACGCCTCGCCGTTGACCGTGCGGCGAGGGGCTTCTACAATAGAACGCCGGTCGCTGGCCGCTGTCACGCCCAATCCCCCACGGCGGCAGGCGGAACACCTCCCCCGTGCAGAAGGCGGGCTCACAATGTCTGAACACGTGATTGGCATCGACGTTGGCACCGGCAGCGCGCGCGCCGGAGTCTTCGACCTCCAAGGCAACCTCAAAGCTGCCGCGACGTGCGAGATCGACGTGTACAAAGACGGCGACTTCGCCGAGCAGTCGTCGCGGCAGATCTGGGACGCCTGCGCGCAGGTGGTCCGGCAGATCGTCGCCGAGAGCGGGGTCAATCCAGCCGACGTGGTAGGTCTCAGCTACGACGCCACGTGTTCGCTTGTGGCCGTCAGCACCCGCGGGGAAGCGCTCTCCGTCGCCCGCGACGGCGATCCCGCCCACGACATCATCCTGTGGATGGACCATCGCGCGAAGGACCTCGCCGCAGAGATCACCGCCACCAAACACCCGGTGCTGCGGTACGTCGGCGGGATCATCTCCCCGGAAATGGAGCCGCCCAAGCTCAAGTGGCTCAAGCAGAACCTGCCCGACACTTGGGCGAAGACTGACAAGTTCCTCGACCTCGCGGACTTCCTCACCTGGAAGTCAACCGGCAACGACGTCCGCAGCCTGTGCACTTGTGTCTGCAAGTGGACTTACCTCGGGCATGAGGGTCGCTGGGATCAGACGTTCTTCGACCAGATCGGGATCGGGGACCTGTTCGAGGGCGGCCGCGTGGGGAACGACGTGCGACCCATGGGCGCGTTCATTGGCAACCTCACCAACGAGGCCGCAACTCACTTCGGGCTGACGACAAGCTGCGCCGTGGGCGTGGGTCTCATCGACGCACACGCGGGCGGCGTCGGTTCGATGGGCTCTGTGTTCGAGCATTCTCCCGAGTCCAAACTGGATGACCTCCAGTCCGTCCTCGCCCTCATCGGCGGGACCTCTTCCTGCCACATGGCCGTCAGCCTGGAGCAGCACTTCATCCCCGGCGTGTGGGGTCCATACTACGGCGCCATGCTCCCCGGCATGTGGCTGGCTGAAGGCGGTCAGAGCGCCACCGGCGCCCTTATTGATCACGTCATTGCCAACCATGCGCTGAAGGCGGAGCTGCAGCAGCAGGCGGAGGCGGCCGGTCAAGACGTGTACCAGTTCCTCAACGCCCGCGTGGCGAAGCTGAAGGAGCAATCCGGTCGCGGCCCCGAACTGACGAAGAACCTGCACGTCCTCCCCTACTACCACGGCAACCGTTCGCCGCGCGCCGATGCCTACGCCTTGGGAATCGTCGACGGTCTCTCCCTCGACCAGTCGCTGGACACCGTGGCGCTCTCGTACTACGCCCACCTCCAAGCCATCGCCTACGGCACCCGCCATATCATCGACGAGATGCGCCAGGCCGGCTACGGCATCCAGCGCATACACGCCTGCGGCGGCGGCACCAAGAACCCGCTCTGGCTACAGGAACACGCCGACATCACCGGCTGCGACGTGTACCTCCCCGGCGAGCCCGAAGCCATGCTGCTGGGAACCGCCGTCTTCGCAGCCCTCGCCGCCGGCAAGTTCGCCTCCGTCCCCGCCGCCATGAAAGCCATGTGCCGCGCCGGCGCCTCCCTCCCCGCCAACGCTGCCACTGCCGCCTACCACCAGGCGAAGTACGAGTGCTTCGTGGACCTGTACGACCAGCAGCTCGCGCGGCGAGAGCGGCTGCGGGCGTTCTGACCGACGGCAGCTCACTTCCACAGACGGACCGTGAACTGCTCGTCCTCCCCGATCAGGTCAGGTTCCGTGCCGTTGTGCTCCCGCATTCCCTTCACGATCTTGCGCGGCACGCCCATGCCCAGGTGCTCCAGATCGCCGTAGTCGCGCATGACGTCCTTCAGCAGTTCGTTGCGAGCCGCGCGGCAGCCGGTTCTCATCCGGGCCGGGGTGACTCCATTGGGCAGACGGCCAGGAGCGTCTGCCAGCCCGCCAAGTCGTCGGGCGCCGGGGCTTCCTGTTGGCGGACCCGCTCAAAGTAATCGCGCAGTCGGCGCCGATCCAGTTCGGGCAGCGAGGATCCTGACACCGGCTGGATGTCCGGCCGCACCGCTCCCCGTTGCTGGAACAGCCGCGCCAGTTCCTCGGGGCTGGCTTCTCGCCTCTGCGTCCCGACGCGGATGTAGTAGGTCCGGTGGTTGTCGTGCCACACATGATGGACGCGCCACCCTCGTTCCACTCGGACCACGGCGACGTCCTTCCCGGGGCTTGCGTCGCGGACAAGGGCGAAGTGAGGGATCAGCTCCGGGCGGTTCTTGTCGCGACAGGCGCTCATGACCCACTCCTCGAGATGCGTGCGCGTCAGGCCGCGGATCGTGCCGTCGTCGGCCACACCCAGCAACACGGTGCCGCCATGGAGGTTGGCGAAGGCAACCAGTTCCTTCGCGAGCGACCGGTTGTCGATCTCCTCCCGCTTGAACTCAATGCCGGAGGACTCGCCGTTCTGCAGGATCTCCCGCAGTTCGCTCCGGGTCATGTGTCATTCCTCTCCTTCCGTCCCGCTTCGTTCAGCACCAACAGCAGCCCGCAGAGTGTCTTGGCGTCGCAGACGTCGCCGTTGCGAATAGCGGTCGGGGCTTCCGCCAATGGCAGGGTGAAGACTTCGAGGAACTCGTCCTCGTCAAGGCTGTTTCCGACAGGCACCAGGTCGCGGGCCGCGTAGACGTGCAGAAGTTCGCTGCTGTAGCCGGGCGCCAGATACGACTCGAACAGCTTCTCCATCCTCCCGGCGGCGTATCCTGTCTCCTCGATCAACTCCCGGCGCGCGCACTCGTCGGGCGACTCACCAGGCTCCAACATGCCGGCGGGAATCTCGATCAAGACCCGGCCCGCGGGCTGCCGGAACTGGCGGATCAGCACCACGGTGTGTTCATCGAGCAGCGGGACAATCGCCACTGCGCCGCGGTGCTCCACCACTTCGCGCGTGGTGACCTTCCCGTCGGGCGTGCGGACCGTGTCCACGCGCAGGTGGATGATCCGGCCCTCGAAGACAGACTCTGAGTCGAGAAGCTCTTCGGTCAGTTCGTTCAACGCCACAGGTACTTCACCCCATAGAGCAGCAGTTTGAGATACTCGTTGTTGACGGCGATGAGTTCCCGCTCCCGAGTCCACCACTCGTCCACCCGCGACTCGTCGTACTGGGAGGGCACAGCGTACACCCGGGCGCCCATGCCGCGGAGCGCCCTTTCAAACGTCAGCTTGGAGCGCCGAGTGTGGAATTTGGAGGTCACCACGACCACCGACCGCAGACCATGCTCCTTGACGAAGACGCGCGTGTATGCCGCCTCTTCCCAGGTCGACGTGCCCGTTGAGGTGACCACAGAAATGGCGGTTTCGGGAACGCCGCGCCGCTGGAGGTCCATTGCGGTGAGCTGCGCTGCAGTCAGTTCCATGCCCAGGCTCCGGAGCGCGGAGGGTACCTCGCAGCCGATGGCCAGGAGCCGCTGGCTCACGCCTCGGTGGTAGAGGTCGGCTGCCTGGGGGGCGCGCGCGGCGCTGTCACCCGACAGCACGACGATCAGGTCCGCCTTGCCGAGATTGTCGGCGACGACGAGCCAGCTACCCAGCCCGGTCAGGATCAGCGATCGCGCGCTCCACACGATGAACAAAAGCACGACGACGACCGACAGGACCCTTCGCGCCGGGCTCTTCTCCTCGACATACGGCCGCCGCTCGAGGGCAGAGTTCCGGTCCTCGGGCTTCTCTTCGGCGTCGAACAAGTCCTCTATGCGCATGGGCCTGGAACACACTCTTTCGCGGGGATCGCCCTGGCGGCTCGGCCGGTCTCAGCGGACACCGTTCTCACGGCAGCCTCTCCGCCGCATACACGCCCGCTGCCGCGCAGGTCAGGAAGAACTCCGGATCCTCCTCGAGGCTCCTGCCCATGGAGGTAACGTGCACGCGTGCCTCGGTCATCCGCCGGAGGGCAGCATCAGCCTCCACCTCCCAGACATCATGGCGAGCGAGGATGCCGCACTCCTTCAGTTGCCTCATGAGGAGGCGATACACCGTGTCCTCCAACCGGGGCAGCGCAATCGTGGTTCGGGTCTTCGTCAGCTCGCCGAGGATCGTCTGCGAATGGTGGCTGACGCCACGGTGCCGGTGGCGGTGGTCGGCGTAGCTGACGCGGAGGATCGGCAGCGGCACGCCGCCCAAGCAGTCCACGGCGTCGATGCAGTACGCTTGCTCGATCCCGGAGAATCCGTACTTCGTTCCCGTCCCGACGTGGCCGGGGCCGGGGGCCACGATCACGGCGTCGGCGCGGCAGACTTGCCGAGCGGTGGCCAGACCGCTGTGGAGGTTGACGCACTCATACTCGCCGCCGAATGCCTGCCCGACGGTGATGGTGGCGTCGAGGAACCCCGCGTCGCGCAGCGTCCGCACCAGTCTGCTCAGCCCAAGGGGCAGCGCGGCGGAGTCGGTCATGAGGTACACCAGCCGCCGCGGCCGGCCGGCTTCGTGTTTGAACGCCACCGCCGCCGGCGCGATCATGCTGTGCAGCGTGCCCAGCATGACCGGCATTCCCTTGAGCCCCTCGAACCGACGCACGGCGCTGTGGTAGGGGCTTTCTTCTTCCTCTGCGGCCAACACGTTGAACTGGTGCGCCGTGTACCGCAGCTTCATGATGTGCCCGCCGCTTTGGGGCAGCTCGGGCATCCGGGTGAGGTTGTGCGCCACAAAGTGAACGCCCCCGGTTCCAAGCCCCAACTCGACCGCCGTCGTGTTGAGGAGAACGGAGTCACCGATCTCCACGCTACCCGTCAGCGGGTCGTAGTTGACCGCGTTGGCGCGTTGCCCGTTCAGCTCGACTTCGAGGGTCGTGGCGCCCGCTTGCCGCTCCTTCAACGCGGTGACGCGGCCGATCTTCCGGTGCTGTAAGCTCACGAATGTAGCCTCTGCTTCGTCGAGGGCGGCGTGCCGGCTGAACGCTCCGTCAAGCGCTTCTATGGGTCTATGGGGTGCGACGATTATAGATTCGGGCCCGGCTCGTGTCAAGCGAACGCACCCCCGGCGCGTCTCTACCGTCGAGAGAGCAGGAATCGACCCTCCGCCAGCGAACAACCTGCCCGCCCGCTCGTCCGGACCGACCCCGAACCACGGCAGCGCAAGTCGCCCACCACGTGACACCTGACACCCGCCACCCATTCCCACAGCCCGCGGAGGGAAGCCATGAACATCCAGCAACCGGCCTCGCATCTCGACCACCTGTTGCGCCAGACCCGTATGAACCAACTCCAACTCAGCCAGATGGCAGACGTGAAAGCCAACATGCTCCTGACGTTGGCGTCCGTGGTGGTCACCCTGTGCCTGCGCTACCTGACAGATCCCTTGCTACGGTGGACCGCCACTGTGTTCATCCTGTTCTCCCTGCTGACTGTCCTCCTCGCTGCCTACGCCGTCATGCCGAAGACGCCCCTCAAGATCCGACACGGCGAGCACCCCGACGTTCACAGCCCGCGTTTCAGCTTGCTGTTCTTCGCGAACTTCCTCGCCAACGAGAAGTACCGCTACAGCCGGTTGGCGTACCTCCCCTTCATCGTCGGGCTCGCGGCTAGCGGCCTGGTTGCCGTGGTGTCGGGTGTGCTGAGGTAGAGGGTCTCCGCCGCGGGCTCGCGACGAGGTGGCTGTTGCGGAACACAGAAAAGCCGCGCCGATTTCTCGGCGCGGCCTTTCCATTTGCATCTTTCGTTTCTGAACCCAGGCCGAGTTACGGCGTGCGGTTGGCAATCTCGAACTGGATGGCGTACGTCATCTGATTGTCCCGCAGCAGCGAGGTCGCTTTCGTCCACTTCGCGTGGCCGTCCCAGAAGACGAGGTTCGCGCCATCGTTGTGGACATCGCCGACGCGGTGGGGGTTGTTGGCCTCTTCGGCGGCCGTCCGGCCTGTGCAGCAGCCGGAGGCGATGGACCCGCGGGTCAGCCAGGGGGACGTGCCTATGCTGGAGGGCGGATTGCCCAGACCTTTTCGGGAGGAATCACCATACATCACGAGTTGCGACGGGAACTGCACGTCAGCTCCCACGCGGTTCTCTCCACCGCGGTCCCAGCCGTAGGACTGCCACGAGTTTGCAGACGGGCAGAACCACAGTCGAGGACTCAGCCGGGAGAGGATCGAACACTTCGTGCTCGACCTCCGGACGCCTGCCCTCGCTCAGTTAGACGGCTGCAGCCTGCTCCCGGTACGCCGTGCGGAACGTCCCTGTCGGTCTCTTCCGCAGGAGTCACCCATGTTCGCGCTTCGCTTGAGCACCCCGGCAGGGGGAAACGCAAGCCCCTCCGATCAAACCCCTGGGGGGTGGCCGCGATGGTGACGGAGCGCGTGCGCCGTCGGCGTCGCCGGGGCAGCCAGCGTGGTACACGCTCCGCCACCGTCGCGGCTCGGATTGACGACGCATTCCTGAAGGAGCAGCGCCCCAAAAGAGAAGGGCAGCGACCACACCTGGAAGGTAGGTCGCTGCCCTTGAAGGGAAGCCGTCAGGCTGACTGTCACTCAGGCTGAACTCAGACGGGGTTCGGGTCTTCGGCGACGAACTTGAGGCCGTTGCCTCTGCGCCCGACCGGGATGCTCGTCTTCCCCCACCACTTCACGTGGCCATCCCACAGGGCGATGTTGGCACCGTCGTTGTGCGGATCACCGATCCAGTGACGGTGCATGGCGGGACCCGTGTTGCTTATGTTCGTGCAGCAATCACGGTCCGTGTTGGCGTTCTGGTAGTTGTGCGGGACCCACGCGATGTCGCCGTTGGCGGTGCCCCGCCCGCCACCATCGGCGAACATGAGAGTCTGCGAGATGTGGACGAACTGCGACTGCTTCCGGTTCTCCCCGCCGCGTCCCCAGCCGTACGAACGCCACTGGTCGATCGAGGGGCACGTCCACACCTGCTGGTTCTTGATGTACGCCGCGACAGGCCGCCAATACGTCGCGTCTGAGTACGGGTACCGCGCCTCGCCCTGGTGGAAGCAGCCGCTGCACCCACGGCCAGGATGCGGCAGCGCGGTCGGGTTCTGCACGGGGCCATGGCTGCGCTCGTCGTAGTCGCTGGTGTACATCATCTCGCAGAGCGCGAGCTGCTTCAGATTCGACTGGCAACTGGCCTGGCGCGCCTTCTCGCGCGCCTTAGCGAATACCGGGAACAGGATCGCCGCCAAGATGGCGATGATTGCAATAACGACCAGCAATTCGATCAGGGTAAAGCCTTTTTTCTATCGCATAGTGACTCCTCCTTGAAGTTATCGGACGGGACGAACGGGACGACTGTATGGCTGTGCAACCCTCCTCTCGATCGTGTCAGGGCGCCGAGGATGCCGTTTGCTCCACGGCGGCTGTTGCGTAGCAAGGTACGGATCTCGGTCAGGGCATTGTACCGCCACGCCCGAGACGCGTCAATGGCCGCGGGAGTCCGTTCTGCCATGGCCCTCGGAGCGTCTCTGCCCCATGGCGAGCGTCTTTCCTACTATGGCTCAGAGACCGCCAGTGCGGCCGACCGACCTCGGTCTGCCCAACCCGGTCACGCCGCAAGTGCCTCAGGTTGCCAGGAGCGCTGGCGGCTGCCCTCGTCGCGCCCAGCACCCGGGAAAGCCGGCGAAGCCCCCTCTCCGCGCAGCAACCCGGAAGCGCGCATCTGCTTCAGTGCCGCGGTCTCGATCTGCCGTACCCGCTGACGAGTCAGGCGCAGTTGCTCGCCGATCTCCTGGAGCGTGAACACGCGGGAAACCCCAATGCCGTACCTCATGCTCAGCACAAGCTGCTCTCTCGTCGAGAGCGATCCCAACGCCCGGCGGACCTCGAGTCTCTGCGCGGTCCGAACCGCTGTCTTCTCCGGGCTCTCGACATTGTCGTCTTCGACCAAGTCGCCCAGCAGCAGCTCCCCCTCCATTTCGACGGGCTCGTTGACCGAGGCTGTCTCGGGGCGGAGTTGCTGGAGGTACCTCACCTGGGTCTCGGGAACGTCCATCGCCAGTGCCAGTTGCTCAACAGAAGGCTTCGCGCCGAACTTGGAGGTAAGTTCCTCTGTGAGGCGGCCGAGCCGGTTCACGTCAGCGAGAAGGCGGGCCGGCAAGCGGACGCTGTGCTTCAGGTCCGGGCAGTTCCGGCGAATCTGCCCCTCAATCCACATGATTGCGTGCGTGCTGAACCGGCAGCCCCGCTCGGGGTCGAACCGGTCCACCGCTCGAATCAGCCCGATATTTCCTTCTTGGATGAGATCTTCCATGGGGACGCCGCTGCACCGGTACCGTTTGGCGATACTGACTACCAGCTTGAGGTTGGAGTCGATGAAGCGCCGCCGCGCCTCTGCCTCCCCTCGACGGAGGCGTCGGGCAAGCTCGATCTCCTCGGCGGCCGTGAGCAAGGGCATCCGGCTCAGTTCCCGGGACCACTGCCGCTCCGCCGAGTCCACCGCGTCTTCCCCTGTCGCGGGCGGGTCGTGCTCGGTCTCGGCGCCGTTCGCCCCCGGCGGACGCATGGCGTCCGTGCGCGGCGCAAACAGGAGCCGGCCGTCGTCGTCCGGCACGTAGCCGTCTATCTTCCGGGCTTGGTCAGGCATTCGGCTGGCCTTCTCCTGGCGGCTGGGTTGCATCGCGGTCCTCCTTGGACAGAACCGGCTAAAACAGACAGCGCTCCTCAGGGACGAGCGCTGTCGGCAGATCCTTGGGCGGCCGGCGTTCGCAGCGCCGCAATGGCCGAGACAAGCTCCGTGCCCATTCTGTGCTTGGCCACGAGCACGCTTGCTCCGGCGGCGGCAGCCGCATTCTGATGGGTGAGATCATCGTGCAGGGCAAGCACGACGACATGCGTGTCCGGCGCCACGCTCTTGATCCGTTGGATGACCTCCAGGCCGCCGCCCTCCGACAAGTCGAGGTCGGTGAGGGCGATCGTGGGCGGCTGGACGGCAGCCTGGCGGACCGCCTCCTCGCCACTGCAGACTCCCACGATCTCACCCGCCGGGAAGACGTCCCCAAGCCACTCGCACAGGGACGCGCGCAGTGCCGCATGGTCTTCCACCACGAGCAGACGGTGCTTCATCCGAGTTCTCTCCGAGGGCTCAGGGAGCCGGTCTGTATGTGCGGGATATTATGCGCGAGGAGGGGGTGACCCGTCTGTCGGGGAAGTCGGACAATCTACGTGGGGGATGTTTGACGGTCTTGGGACGCCCGCAGTCGCTAACGCAGCCCCGCTCAACTGCGACATGCTCGGCGAGGGTCTCCTGACCCCGCCGCTCTCCCGACCGGTAGGTCTCCTCGAACTCCCGTGGATTCGCAGCCCTTTGAGACCTTCCGGTCGGGCGTTTCGGGGCGGTCGGAGACCTGCCCCGAGCTAGAATCAAGCCGTGCGGGACCGCGAAGCGGAACACGTATTCCGTCGACCCGTGCCTGGACAAGAGGATGACCTGGGTAGAGGGGCAGGACTCGCGGATCTGCTGAGCTGCCTCGATCCCGTTCGACTGCGGCAGGGGGATGCCGTCCTGCGGTGTGTGCGTGCGTCTGCCGAGGGAACTCACCCCTTTACACAACCGCGCTACGGCTGCGGTCCGCTGTCCCACACCTTCACCCTTGCCACCATCATCCCCTGAGGGTCACTCCAGAAGGCGAGGGGACCACCGGGCAGGGGAGCAGGATCTTCCCGCTCGAACAGGACCTCGTCGTCAACGCTCAGACGGAGCCGCTGCCCGATCCGTTCGGCGCGGATGTTGAGCCAGCTTCGGTGTGGGTCGTTGGAGCTCAGCCGATAGGGACCGGCGCCAAGCTCGACCCCGTTGCGCAACAGGCGATTCGTCTTCCCGTCGTCGCCGGCAACGGTGAACACATAGCCGCTGTTGGGGTCGTTGCCGTCGCCGCACATTGTCAGGGAGAGGTTGTGGGGATGGTCGTTGCCGTTGCCCTGAACCGCCATCGGCTTGGCGGCGTAGAACTCCACCACCTGATCGCCCTGGAACTCCCGCTTGGACCAAAGCGTCGGGCGCTCCCCTCCCCTCCCGCCGAAGAACGTCCACTGCGGGCTGCAGGTCCACCGCTGCGTGATCTGCCA
>Ga0210016_1000572_pt1 | contig 32770 bp, 31 predicted proteins | sample CryGeyCG2014_300_FD_185454 | JGI IMG/M metagenome (GOLD analysis project Ga0210016, IMG submission 185454) | Groundwater microbial communities from aquifer - Crystal Geyser CG02_land_8/20/14_3.00 (SPAdes) (version 2) | ecosystem: Environmental > Aquatic > Deep subsurface > Groundwater | place...
TCAAGTGAACGGGCTGTTTACTGGAGACCGCTCTTTGTAGAAAGAAACCCTGACCTGACTGTCCTGACAAAGGTCATAGACTCAGGAAACCCCGTGCTTGCCATAAAGAACCAGGAATTCAAGCCCATGACCTCAAAGGAGAAGGGTTTTATCACAAACGCCACAGCTAAAGACGTGAAGGTAACGATTGATGGAAAAACCACCTTTTTCGGTGACATTTCCACAAACCAGGAAGTTTCCAAACCATTAATCCTTTCATCCATTAATCCATTAAACCCGGGCCTGGAAAGAAAGGCAATCCGGATATCATACACCCAGGATAACCGCCAGGTTACTGTTGAGGACTCCGTTTCTGTCATGCTCTATCCCCAGCCTAAGATAACCCAGAAGGAGATACAGGTCTTTGTGTGCAACGCAAAAAACAAGGAGCTGGCAGACCGTCTGTTCGTCACAGACCTTCCGAAAGGCCTGTCTGCCCCGTTCAAGCTTACAACCCCGGCAGGTGAGAGTATCCCATGCCAGATACTTGACAATAAGCTGGTATTCGTGCTTCCATATATCCTGCAGGAGACCTGTGTCAGCCTTACCATATTAAAAGGAGAGAAGGGCAATGACCAAACAGACCTTACGCTTACAAGCTCTGACCTGGGCACAGGCAAAGGAACCCTTACTGTTGCCAACAAGCACTTCACCATAACCTTAAGCGAGGAAAAGGGAGGGACAGCTGTCAGCTTCTCATCCATTAACAAAGGCAAAGATTACGGGAGCAACTCTTTCGGCATCAACTACGGCCAGTTTTCCCAGCATGATGAACTAAAACCCGCCCAGAACGCCGTAGAATACATTAACGAGATAAAGACAAGGCAGTCTGGCAAGCCGGGTAAGATCAAGGTTCTTGCGGACGGGTCCTTGTACAAGAAGGCGCAGGTGTCCTGGTCTGACGAGAACATTGACGCGGCGCAGGTCTACGAATTCTGGGCTTCCCAGAAACAGTTCAGGGTTACGGTTGACATTACGCCGAAGAATAAAGCCCTGACATGCGAGGAAATAGTCGCGTTTGACGCGAATTTCACCCGCAACACTCTTTATAAAATGTATCCGGGCGGCAGCGGCATGAGCCAGACAACCGGGAATTTTACGAAAGAGGTCCCGCACGCGGGATGGCGCCATGCCGACTACATCCATCCGTATTCTACTATTATGGGGCGCGGCGAGAACGTTTCAGTGATGGTTGAGGAAAAAGCCGGGATAAACAAGTACCGCCAGGGGTTCTGGCCCGGTAAAAGGCCTGTCGCGGGTAAAATCCGGTCCGCGGAAATCGAGTATATATCCCTGTATAAGGGCGGGTCGAGAAGCCCTGTTCATTTAACTGTCTGGGTCATGCTGCACGGGCTTTCGCACAAACAGGCAAAAGAATTTTTGGAGGAGCTTGTTTCTCCGCTTTGCATTGCCAGCAAGTAAAAAATGCCGTCGAACGTCGTAAGTCGTACGTCATACGTTTTCAAATCCCCTCCGAAGAGTCCGTATACTCCGTCCTTTCGGAGTCATCGGACCTATCTCCCCCTTTATTAAAGGGGGATTGAGGGGGATTACGACAATCGGTATTTCAAAAAAAGGAGGGGCTATGAAAAAATTAGTGTTGTTTGGTCTGGCCGCGTGTGTCGCGATGGGTTTACAGACAAGCTTTGCCGCGAAAGAAGAGGCAAAGGGAACAGCGCTTTGCCTTTCAGCGACTTTTGCCGCGGCGGATGATTACGAATACTGCTACCTGAACTTCATCGAGAAGGAAGATGAGTTCAGCATTCCCAAGGGCGCTTTCCTTGAGTATGATATGTTCATACCCAAGACAAGCGCGGGTTTCTCGGGAGGGGTTGATCTCGGGGGTGGTTCGCTGGGAACCCTGCGCGACAACGGCGGCGAGGCAGGCTGCAAGGACCAGGATGGGAATTCACCTCATCCCGCCGGAAACGCTGAAAACGCGAAAGGCGCATGGTGGCACAGGAAAATAGACCTTGGGCCCATAGCGGGAGAGAGTTTTATGGACGCGATCCTTGCTGTGGACGCGGGGAAAGACCACAAGGCAGGCGTTTACAAGGCTTATTATAAGAATATCCAGATCACGGACGGCAAAGGCAAGGTCCTTATCGACCTTTTTACAAACAAAGATAAGGTGCCGATCGGTGACGTGACAGAGCACGCCGTAAAGGACATGTCAGACTACGGTCTGACAGTCGTGCCGCTCAGCGCCGTCAAATAAAACAGTTGAAAGTTAAAAGTTGAACGTTGAAAGTTGAAAGTTGTACCAACAACAGTTCCTTTACTATTGAGCTATTTAAGTATTTGCGACGAACGATGAACGAAGAACGACGCACGAGACAAGGGGGGTAACATGAAGAAGCTTGTATTGCTGGCGCTGGTGCTTGGGATGGCGGCAGTCCTGCACACGGGATTCGCCGCGAAAGAAGAGGTAAAGGGGACGGCGATCTGCCTGACAGCGGATTACGCCGCGGCTGATGACTATGAGTTCTGCTACCTGAACTTCATAGGCGGGGATGACGAGTTCACTATCCCGGAAAAGTCATTCCTTGAATATGATGTCTTCATACCAAAGACAAGCGCCGGGTTCAGCGGGTCGATTGATATGGCCGGAGGTTCTTTCGGGACCCTGCGCGACAACGGCGGCGAGGCAGGATGCAAGGACCAGGACGGCAACTCACCGCATCCGGCTGGTAATTTCCAGGAAGCGGCAAAAGGCACCTGGTGGCACAGGAAAATAGACCTGGGTCCGATCGCTAACGAAACATTTCTTTACGGCATTATCGCAGTTGACGGCCAGACGCACACCGACGGCGTTTACAAGGCGTATTACAAGAACATCCAGATAACAAACGGTAAGGGCAAGGTGCTTGTGGATCTTTTCACCAATAAGGCCAAGGTCCCGATAGACGAAGTGACAGAGCACGCTGTGAAGGATATGTCAGACTACGGCCTGACGGTGGTGCCGCTTAGCGCCGTCAAATAAAAACAGTCACGAGTCATGCGTCATGGGTCATGAGTTTTAAACTTGACACTTGATACTTGTCGCCCCTTCGGCGACCCGCCGTTGAGGCGGGACTCTTGATACTAATAATAATTACCGTAATCAGTATTAAAAAATCACTGTAATCTTCAGTTAAAAAAAGGGGGTAACATGAAAAGATTGATACTGCTTGGTTTGGCCGCGGTATTTTCAACAGTGGCCGCGGCTGGCGTGTTCGCGCAGGAAGCCGCGAAGAAGGCGCCTTCTTACGTGAAGGATCCTGACGCGGCATGGGTTATCCTTTCAAAGAAGCCGGTGAAGACGGGGCTGGAACTGCTTGAGAAAGGGGCTGAGGGTGACAACGCGCCTGCGACAAAAGGCGGCAAAGAGGCGTGGGCCGCGCTGGGCAAGAACAACGCGGTTCCCGACAACCCGGACGCTTCGCCTTTTATGTATTTCAAGATCACAAAAAAGGCATTCAAGAAAGGCGCCGCGCCGCGCGTAAAGCTTACCGTGGAGTACTTTGACGAGGGAGAAGCGGAAGTAGGGCTTGAATACGATTCATCGGATGACGCGGTCGCCAAATGCCCGATTCCCGGAGCGTTCAAGGACCACGAGGAGAAGATAATACTGGAAGATTCAGGGAAGTGGAAAACCTTTTCTTTTGAAATAGAGGACGGCAAGTTCGATAACGGCTGCAACGGGTGTGATTTCCGTTTCAACTTCGCGGGCGGGGTGACCTTCACAATCGGTTCGGTCGCGGTTGAAAAAATGAAATAAGAGTTAAAAGACAACGCGATGCTTACGCCCCTAATAACAGCGGCGCTGCTATACGTTCTGGGAGCAGCGTCCGCGTCCGCGTTCAGGATCCCTGTTCTGGCCGCAGCCCTGTTCCTGTTCGCTTCATTCGCAGCCACGCTTGTTTCGTTCAGGTTCAGGAGATCCCTGCTCACTGTTTTCCTGGCGCTGGACGTAGTATTCGCAGGCGCGTGCCTGCAATCGCTTGCGGCAAACCCGGTCTCGGCTGACCACGTAAGGAAATTAGCTTCCCCCTGGGGAATGGAACTTACCGGGACGATACTGCAGGAGCCTGATTATAATAAGGGGAGGTATTACTTTCTTCTCGGGGCGGAGGAAACAAGGGACAGCCTTTCGGTTAATACGGCCGGTCACCGCGCTGAAGGGCTTGTCAGGGTCACCTGCCCTTCTTCAGCCAGGTCAGGAGTTCCCCTGCTTTACGGCAGAAGGATCTCTGTCTCGGGCCTGCTCAAAGAACCGCCGGCGCCTGTAAAGCCCGGGGCATTTGACTATCGAAGGTACCTTTCAAACAAGAAAATATTCGCCGTAATAACCGCGAGGAAGATCGAAGACCTTGGAAGGGGAAAAGAAAACTTTTTCCTCAGCATAGCCGCGAGATGCAGGCGCGCGATAAGAAAGAGCATAACAGGCACGCTCAAAGGGGATGAGGCGGCGCTTCTCAGGGGCGTGATGCTGGGCGACAGGGTAGGCCTTTCGCAGGAGCTGAAGGAGATGTTTATTGCCACGGGGCTTGCCCACACCCTTGTGGTTTCCGGGCTGCATGTGGGCCTTGTAGCGTCGATATTTTTCCTGTTCTTTCACAAGCTGCTGCGCCTGCCCAGAAAGATAGTTTCTTTTATAACGATGCCGTTCACCGTCCTTTACTGCCTGATGACCGGAGCGAACGCCCCGGTTGTCAGGGCGACCGTGATCACGCTGGTGGTCCTTATGGGCTACGTGCTTGAGCGGGAGCCGGATATGCTCAACAACCTTGCCCTCGCCGCCCTGATAATCCTGGTGATCAACCCGCTTTCGCTTTTTGACGCCAGCTTCCAGCTGTCTTTCCTGGCAACCCTGGGCATAGTGTACCTGGTGCCTTTTTTTGATGCGAATTTTAAAAAGGTCCTGCCGGGCTGGTTCGCTACCCCTTTCGCCGTTTCAGTCAGCGCCCAGATAGGCGTGGCTCCGCTGATAGCGTATTACTTCAATAAAATTTCGATAGTGGCGCTTGTCGCGAATATTTTTGTGGTTCCCATAATGGGCGCGGTCCTTGCCCTGGGCATGCTGACCGCGATCTTCAGTTTCTTTTCCCAGGCGCTGGCGAAACTGGCAGCCGCGCTGAATTACGCGCTGCTGTGGTATTTCGCGGCGGCAGTAAAGTTTTTCGGCTCTTTCATGTTCGCCTCGCTCAACGTTCCGAAACCGGCCCCCGTATTCATCGCGGGCTATTACGCGGCTATGTTCGCGCCGGGTTTTAAGCACGGGAAGTGGGTTTTTATGGGGCTGTGGGCAGCCCTGGCAATCTATGTCTGGATACAAGTATTTATCTGAATTATAAATAGCGAGAAATATTATCTTTAGAAATCGGTGTAATCTCGCAGTTGAAATCTGTGTAATCATTTTCCGGAGGGAAAAATGGAGTTTATAGCGGATCTCCACGTTCATTCAAAATACAGCCGGGCTACAAGCCGCCAGATGGACATAGCCGGCATTTCGAAATGGGCCAAACTGAAGGGCATAAAACTCATGGCCACCGGTGATTTCACGCATCCTGACTGGCTCGCGGAAATGCAGCGGGAGCTTGAGCCCGCCGGCTACGGGCTGTATAAAAAGGGGGATATTTATTTTGTCCTTACGGCCGAAGTCTGCAATAACTTCTACAAGGAAGGAAAAAATCACAGGATACACACCCTCGTGCTCGCCCCGTCTTTTGACGCGGTAAAAAAGATCAACCGCGACCTGGAAAAATACGGGAACCTTGAGTCGGACGGAAGGCCCATACTTGACATCAGCGCGAAAGACCTTGTAAAATCCGCGCTGAACGCGTCCGCGGACTGCCTCATAATCCCGGGCCATATCTGGACCCCGTGGTTTTCCCTTTTTGGCGCCAACACGGGCTTCGATAAGATAGAGGAATGTTTTGAGGACCAGACCAGGAACATCTTCGGCCTTGAAACCGGCCTGAGCAGCGACCCCATAATGAACTGGCGCCTCAGCGCCCTGGACCGCTACACGCTTTTATCCAATTCCGATTCGCACTCGCCTAAAAAGATAGGCAGGGAGGCGAACGTATTCGACTGCGGCCTTGATTACAGGGAAATAACGGACGTGATTCGCAAAAAAGACAAGTCCCGCTTCCTCTACACCATCGAGTTCTTCCCGGAAGAGGGCAAATACCACTACGACGGGCACAGGCTCTGCAACGTTGTTTTCGCCCCTGAGGAAACAAGGAAGCACAACTATATCTGCCCCGGATGCGGGAAACGCCTGACAGTGGGGGTGATGCACCGCGTGGAAAAGCTGGCTGATAGGGAAGCGGGATTCGTTCCTCCCAACGCGATCCCGTATAAAAATCTTATCCCGCTGGACGAAATAATCGCGGACGCTCTCGGGGTGGGCAAGGAATCGGTCCTGGTTGAAAGGGAGTATATGGCCCTTGTTTCAAAGGCTGGGACTGAATTCGACATCCTGCTGAAAATGACGGATATGGAGATCAGGAAGAACATCCCGCAGAGGATCGCCGAAAACATAATCAACATGAGGCAGGGCAGGGTAAAGGCTTCCCCGGGTTACGACGGGGTTTACGGAAAAATAGAGGTGCTGAAAGGGGAGACCAAGGAAGCCGAGCAGCTGAGTCTTTTTTAAGAGTCAGAGAGTCACAGTAGTGGCAGAGCTTGCTCTGCGAGTTCTTTCGTAGGGCAAGCCTTCTCGAAGACCCCCGCCAAACTGACTGGCGGGCAAGCTGCCAGTTTTGTTAGGAGGGAGGCTTGCGGGTAGCCGCAACCTTCAGGTTGCGTTTTATAGAGGCGGGGTTTATCCTGAACCTGCCGTGTCCGCCAAGTTTGTTAGGCGGAATGGTTCAGCGGCATGCCCGCCCTTTACAACTCCCCCTTTGTAAAGGGGGATTGAGGGGGATTTTGCGGCGCGGCGTTTCGTCGCGCATTGTAGTGGTCGAGCTTGCTCGACAATTAATTAAGTATTGTGTCCCCGGAATTCCATAACCACGCGATTACACGAGGAGTCTTAAAAATGAGAGCGATCGTCCCGCAGGAAGTCCTCGAACAAAAGATTTTTCTAATTCGCAGCCAGAAGGTCATATTAAGTACCCATCTTGCTGATCTTTATGGGGTTGAGGCAAGGGAATTGATCCAGGCAGTTAAGCGCAACATCGAAAGATTTCCCGGTGATTTTATGTTTCAATTGACAAATGATGAATTTAAAAACTTGAAATCACAAATTGTGATTTCAAGTTGGGGCGGTATGCGGCGCGCCAGACCTTACGCCTTTACTGAAGAAGGGATAGCTATGCTGTCCAGTGTTCTGCGGAGCAAGAGAGCCGTGCAGGTCAATATTGCCATTATGCGCACCTTCGTAAAGCTTAGAAACATTCTTTTAGCTCATAAAGAACTTGCTCATAAATTAAAAGAGCTTGAAAGAAAATTCGAAAAGCACGATGAAGAAATAATAGCAATCTTTAATGCGATCCGCCAGATGATGGCGCCGCCGGAAAAAGTAAAACCGCGGATCGGCTTTAAGCCATACTGAAAATAATTAAGTATTGTGTCCCCGGAATTTTTACACAAAAGTTGAAGAAAAAATAAGGGACATTATGGGACATACTTAAGGGACATTAAGGGGCATTTGGAATTTTTTATCTTGCATCCCGTATCAAAATCTATCAGAATCTATCGCCGGAAGACGCCTGCCGAGAGTTTATGAGCAAATATTAGCTCCGCTAACAAAAGAAGAATTTTTGAGGTGCTAAATTATCACCTCAAACTTGAAGTGCCATTTTGACACATCAAGCAGAGGGGGAAGAAGGTATTTACCCTATGTTTTTACAGAAATAAAATAATCAGAGAGAAAAAATGAAATTTAAGGAAAATGAAACTATAGAGCTTAAAAAATCAACTTCAGAATTGAAAGAAGCAATCATTTCCATCAGCTCTATTCTGAACAAACATGGCAAAGGCACAGTCTATTTTGGCATTGAGGATGATGGTAAAGTTGTTGGACAGCAGATAGGCAAATCAACAGTTAAAGATATTTCTAAATGGATAACCGATCACATTGACCCTAAAATCTACCCTGATATTAAAGTTCAGAAAATAGTCGGCAAAGATTGCATTGTTATTAATTTCAACGGACATGAAAATTTGTATTCAGCCTTTGGACGTTTTTATTTAAGAGCCGGGGATGAGAATAAAAAGCTTTCTACGAAAGAAGTTGAACGGCTTATTGCAAAAAAGCAGAACTATATTTATTCATGGGGTTTTCAAGTTTCAGAAATACCAGTTTCTGTTGTCGATGTCCCAGCAATACGGGCATTTATTAAAAAAGGCCGGGAAGCAGGACGAATTAGCTGTGCATTTGATACGGCAAGGAATGTCTTGAACAAGTTAAACCTTGTAAAAGGCAATAAATTGCTCAATGCCGGAAAGGTTTTATTTTGTAAGAATAACAGTCTTGAAGTAAGGGCAGCAATTTTTGCCACTAACGAAAAAACAACTTTTTTGGATATCCAACTGTTTAAAGGAACACTTTTTGATTTAATCAATCAATGCGAAGCATATATTAAAGAACATATAAACTGGAGTGCGGAGATAGTTGGATTTAAGCGGGTAGAAACTCCGGAAGTTCCGGTTAATGCTGTGCGGGAAGCCATTGTAAATTCCTTATGCCACCGCGATTTTGATAATCTTGGCGGGAATGAAATTGCTATTTATAAAAATAGAATAGAAATCTACAATCCCGGGCAATTTCCATATGATTATTCCCCTGATGATTTTATCCGGGGCAAAGAAAAAAGTCTTCCCAGAAATCCTCTGATTGCAGATACTTTTTATCTAACAAAGGATATCGAGAAGTGGGGTTCCGGATTAAAAAGAATCAGTGATGAATGTAGGGTTTCCGGCGTGAAGGTAGAGTTCAATAAGATTAAAAGTGGATTCGTGGTGATATTTTATCGCCCGCAAATCGAAAAGGGCATAGAAAAAGTCGGAGATGAGGGTGTAAATGAGGGTGTAAATGAGGGTGTAAAATTTCCATTGGAATACATTAGAAAAAATCCTGGCAAGAGAGCACCTTATATTGCAGGAATGCTTAAAGTCCCATTAAAAACACTTGAGCGCTGGTTGAAAAAACTGAAAGCAAAAGGAAAAATAAAATACGAAGGAAGCTCAAAGACCGGTGGATATTACGTTGTTGGTCAGTAGATAGGAAAATGGGCGCTGTCCCTACTTTCAATAAAACGTATCGGTCCCGACAAGGGCGGCCATTGGGAAGTGGTCGAAAAATCTTTTTGAGGTGCCAAATTGTCACCTCAAACTTGAAGTGCCATTTTGACACATCAAGTTGGGGTGGAACCCGTAAACTACCCTATACTTTTACCGAGAAAGGCGCGGCCATGCTTTCCGTCAACTTATGGCGCCACCGGAAAAAGTAAAACCGCGGATCGGCTTTAAACCATGCTGAAAAATAAATAAGTATTGTGCCCCCGGAATTTCAAAAAACAACCCTTTTGTTGTTTAGGTCGCAATTTGCGACCTTAAACAAGTCTTAAAAATGAAAGCGATCGTCCCGCAAGAAGTTATTGAGCAAAAGATTTTTTTAATCCACCGGCAAAAGATAATGTTAGATAAGGACCTGGCAGAGCTATATGGGGTAACCACGGGCAACCTAAATAAAGCGGTAAAAAGGAATGTTGAAAGATTCCCGGAAGATTTTATGTTCCAGTTAACTAAGAATGAGGAGAATTCTTTAAGATTCCAATTTGGAAGCTTAAAAAGAGGTCGGCATGCCAAGTATCTGCCTTATGCCTTTACAGAACAAGGTGTAGCCATGCTTTCGTCTGTGCTGAAAAGTAAGAGAGCCGTACAAGTCAACATTGCTATTATGCGGGCCTTTGTAAAACTTAGAAACATCCTTTCCACCCATAAAGAACTTGCCTGCAAATTAAAGGAGCTTGAAAGAAAAACAGGAAAACATCTAAAAAAACACGATGTCGAAATCCAAGCAATTTTTGATGCAATCCGTCAACTTATGGCGCTGCCGGAAAAAGTGAAACCGCGGATTGGCTTTAAGCCATGCTGAAAAATAAATAAGTATTGTGTCCCCGGAATTTAATACAACAACATTTGGAGAAGAACCTTAATTTTTAATGGGGAATAAAGATGACTTATAAGAAATTTGTAAAAGAATATTTATTTAAAGGATTTCTGAAAAGACAAAAATAAAAAATGGCAGCAATTAAAAATTTTGATAAAAAAATTGGTGAGCTAAAACTACAATACGGGAAAATTAACTGTCCGATAGTGTTTAATTTCCGTACTTTTTGTTCTTCTTGGGAATGGACTAAAAGGTCGGATGTGCTCACTCATCATATTCATAAGTATCCCGCAAAACTCATTCCCTATATTCCAATATTCTTTTTGTCTTCCCAGATGTGTGCTAAGGATGATGAAGTAATGGATCCTTTTACTGGTAGTGGAACCGTTCTTTTAGAATCCATAACTCATCCTTACTTTAAAAGAAATTGCTTTGGAATTGAAATTAATCCTTTAGCTCGGTTAATCGCAAAAGTCAAAACCACTCCTTTAGATCTCAAAAAATTACAAGATAAGGAAGAAGAATTATTCTTAAATTTGAAAAGAAAAGATATAAATCCAATTATCCCAGAATATGACAATCTTGATTTGTGGTTTTCTGAGAATGCACAAAAAAAATTAGGTAAGCTAAGAGCATGTATTGAAGAACTTAAGGATGATGATTACAAAGATTTCTTTTTTGTATGTTTCTCCTCACTTATAAGAAAAGTATCATTAGCCGATCCTAATATTCCACCTCCGGTTGTTTTGAAACCGGACAAGTATAAGAAAGGTTCCTCTAGGTATGATGAGATGAAGGATTTTCTAAAAAGAAACAGAATTCCTAATGTAAAAGCGTTATTCAAGCAATGCGTGAAGGATAATGAGAGGCGAGTTAAAAGCCTTTCTAATATAGAAGATGTTTCTAATGGCGTGGCAAAAGCAAGAATTGTTTGGGATGATTCGCGAGATCCTAAGATTGGAAGACTTGTAGCCAAAGGAAATATTGAAAAAAAAGGCGCAAAGGTATTTAAAGAAAACAGTATAGGATTAATAATAACATCACCACCATACATCACTGCTCAGAAATATGTTAGAACGACAAAATTGGAATTGCTTTGGCTAGGTTTGGTTGATTCAAAGTCCCTTATCGAGTTAGATAAGGAGACAATTGGAACTGAGAAAGTTAAGGTTGACGACAATCTTGTGAGAACAAACATAAAAATAATAGATAATTTATGTAATAAAATTGTAGATATTTCAAGAGAAAGAGCAATTATGGTTAATAGATATTTCAACGATATGATTCTTGTAATAAGGAATTCCTACAAGATGCTTAAGAAAGATGGGAGAATGATCCTCATTGTGGGAAATAACAAAGTGTGTGGTTATAATGTGAAGACCTATGGTATGCTGGCTGAAATAGGCGAGAGCATAGGATTCAGAAAAGAGATGGTAATAAAAGACAGGATTAGAAGCAGGGGGATGATTACAAAACGGCACAAAAAAGGTGGCTTAATCGAAGATGAGTATATTGTTGTACTTCAGAAATAGGAGAAAAAATGTTACAGATAATCCCTAAAATTAGTTTATTGAACGCTGAGAAAGAGTTCGAAAAGGTAATTAGTGGCATAGAATTAAGAGGTTACATAAACAAGCCACCTGTAAGCGTTACGGGAGGCATTCAATGGGACTTGGCAGAAGAGAAAATCAAATCTCTATCGATCGATGATATTACAAATATTTTTTGTCCTTCGAGAAGAGACATATATATGAAGCGAGTTTTGAAGATTAAAGGTAGTAAAAATTGGGGAAGAGTAACAGGCCAACTTGTTGAATCCTGCATGTTCGGCTTTGCCGATAAATATAAAGACAATATCTCAATCAATAGGGTTAGAACATATGAAAGCTTATCGAAGAAAGCCAATCTTTTCATGGCAGATTTCTCTAAGAAAAACAAAAAAGAGGTCGCTGAGCTAACTAAATTCAAAAATAGTCCAGGGGAAGATGAGGATTTGTTGCTACGTCAGTTAAATTATGCTTTGCGGTACGAACTAATCATGCTTCGAGCTACCCGAAAGCTGTCAGGAAATAAATCTGGCAGTGAGGTAATCCCACATATGAAAATAGAACCAAACACAAAAATATTAGGCATAAGCTCACCCTCCACACCTGATTTTGTTATTCCTGGCCTTTCTGCTATAGGCGATATCAAAACAGGTTTCGAATTTAAGGATTATTACCGCTTAGCGGCTGCTGGCTATGCATTAGCTTACGAAAATCAGAAGGGTGTAGGTAATGATATTAATTTGGGACTCATATATTATTTCCCAACGAGAAAAAAAGATATATCTTTTGCGCATTTGTACATATTTGTAATTGATGACACTTTGAGACAGGAATTTCTAGATATGCGAGACAAGGCTTTGCTCGTTATGAAAGAGGCTTTTTCCGTTTCCAAGACCGTTCCTGCTTTAGCCGAGTTGGACAAGCATTGTATTTATTGTAAATATAGGAGCGAGTGCGATAAGTCGAGAAGAAAATGAAGAAAAAAATCATACCTTTAATTAAAGAATATAGAATCCAAAAACTGTTTAAAGTATTGGTTTGCTTTGAGAAGTATCCATTTAACAGAGATGGTCTTAGGGAGTGCATACTCCAATTGTATAAAAGTAAAGAAGAAAAAAGTATATTTAGAGGAATGGTTATTCCTTCTTTAAGACACCTGGGTCTTATTCTCGGGTACGATGAAGATTTAAGATTAAGCGCAAATGGTAATCTTATAGTAATTGCAAGAAAAAAGTCAGAAGAAGAGGGATTGAGAGTTTTTAGGGCAGTGTTAACTGAAATCGACGACCTAGATATAAAAATTCTAAAGATGACCATAAAGAGGAATATAGATTTTGACAACCTTAAGTATAGCCTAATAAAGAAAATAGAGGCTCCTTCTGAAAAGCAAGCGAGAGAACGAATTAACCACTGGGTTTCTATGCTACTAGAGGCGGGGTTGTTGGTGAAGGAAAATGAAAAAAGAAGTATTGCGAAAGGATTGTTATCTCAAGTAGAAAAAGATTTGGATGTTAGTACCAAAAAAGAAAAGTTTGAGAAGGTATTTTTTGAGGTTTATGAGTCAATATTTAAAAAACAGGAAAACATACCTATAATTGATATACCAGATATCCGAACAGGGGTGACAGCAGCATTTTATACAAGGCATAATTTAATTGTTACGGAGAAGCAGTTTGACGGACTTTTGCGGGGAATTAAATTTGCAGCTGACGATTACATAATATCACTCGGTAGAGCAATGGGTGCTGAGGAGAAATTGTTCAAACACGAAAATAATTATTATAGAACGATTTCAATAAGATTTTTAAATAAGGAGGTAAAAATATGAAGTCCTTTATGGAGTCAGAATATAAATTGAAAGTGGACCCTTTTGATAATAAAGTTGACCTTTCTGCCCCAATGGCTGGTCGTAAAAAGGAAAAAGAAGCGTGGAGTCAGATCATTAGGCAGAGAACCGGGCAAAGAGGAAACTCTTTTAATTTTGTTATAGGTGATTATGGGTTCGGAAAATCTTTCTCGCTATATAAAATTTACGAAGAAGTGAAAAAAAAATATGAGAATGTAATACCGATTTTTATCACCTTACTTCCAGAAGATACTATCAGAAAATTTGGTTTAGAGTTTATACAGAGGATATTCAGCAAATTTGAGATGAAAGATTTTAAAAGAATTTTATCAAAAGTTAGAAAAGAAGATTTCGACCATCTTAAGAGTTTGTTACCTGAACCAGCCATCATTTTTGAAAAAGTAAGGAAAGGAAATGATCTCGCTTTTGTTTTTTTAAGAGGTGACAAGGTCATTGATGCCAAAGAGATGCATGCTTTAGGGGTAGGAAGGAAATTAGATTCAACAGACAGAGCCAAGGACTATTTGCTTAGTTTTTTGTATCTTTTAAAGAAGGCTGGGTTGGATAGTTTGCTTCTTGCGATTGATGAGGTTGAATATATCTTTAGCCAAATGAGAGGTTCAAAAATTTCTTTGGCCTTCAATACCTTAAGAGGAATTCACGATTTGCAGTCATTAGAACTTGGAGAAACCGCAAACATGATATTTTTCTTCGGCATCTCAATAGATGTATGGAGACGTTTGACTGTTGATCTCCAAAAAAGAGAAAAAAGCCAAGGTGGCCCGATACAGCCTTTTATAGATAGGAAAGATAATGTTATTACTCTGGAGCCATTGAGTAAAGAGGAAACGAAAGAGCTTATTAAGTTGAGATTAAAGCAGAACAGGACTACCGGAATAGTAGGCGAAAAGCCGCTAATTCCTTTTAATGATGAATTTGTTGGCTATGTGTTTGATTTAACCAAAGGTAGACCTCGTGACATAGTCCGAAGGTGTGATATTGTTTTATTGGAAGGGTTAGAGCAAAAGATTACATTGATAACGGTAACTTTTGCAAAGAAAGTTTATGAGTCGCATGGACTTTTTATCTAAACGAAATAATCCTTCCAAAATTCTCAACAGAAAAATTAGTAAGCGCATATAAAATTATATTCCGCTTATGCTCGATATAAAAATACTTGAAATATGGTTATTACATATTGTATGAATGAATATGAAGGAAACCCATGAAAAAGAAAAAAGATCACGAAGAAGACGAAAGGTCAAAAACGACCCAAAATATTGAAGAACTGGCGCAACTTGCAAAAGAAAGCCAGGAACAAAAGCTGCCTGAGCAGAAGGTTGTTTTTAAAGCAGATTCTATAAAAGCTCGTGCGGGAAGACGAGGAGTCCATAATTTACCAGACCAAACTAATCCCCCGATGGGTTTTGACCCGGAAAAAGCCTTTGACAATATATTTCCCTTTATTAAGCTTCCTTATCTTCAACCCAATACGCCGGAGGATATTATAAGTTTTGGTTCACCGGATGTGGGTGGGTTTTTAGATACAAAGAATAAGAGAATTCCGCTCAATGCTATCTTTTTTGGCGATAATTTGCATATTTTAAGAGCATTACCCTCAAATTGCATAGACCTTATTTATATTGATCCGCCATTTTTCTCCGGTAGAAACTATAATCAGATATGGGGAGATGATAACGAAGTTAGAACTTTCCACGACATTTGGGAAGACGGTCTGCCAAGTTATTTGGTTTGGCTGAATGCCCGATTATGGGAAATGCGCAGAGTTTTAAAAGATATAGGTTCAATATATATCCATTGTGATTGGCACGCCAGCCATTATATTAAATGCGAAATGGATAAGATATTTGGGTATGATAATTTTCAAAATGAATTTATATGGTATTATGGTGGAGGTGGAGCATCAAAAGAAAGATGGGGTAGAAAACATGACGTAATTTTATTTTACACAAAAGGTAAAGAGTGGACATTTAATATTGATGCAGTGAGAATACCCCATAAATGGACTGATGGACAAAAAAGAGCTGATGGAAGCAAAAGGGATTATGATAAAGGGAAGATACCCGATGATGTGTTTATTCATCACTCCGTAATGCCCTGGGGTGGTGAGAAAATTGGCTATCCTACTCAAAAGCCAGAAGAATTATTGGAGCAAATAATTAAGGCATCATCTAACAAAGGCGATTTCGTTGCTGATTTCTTCATGGGTGGTGGAACAACTTGTGCTGTTGCCCAAGAGCTTAATCGTAAATTTATAGGTTGTGATATTTCAAGAGTAGCCTCTTCAGTTACCCTCAATCGTTTAATAAGAGACGCAGAGCAGATTTCGGGAAGAACTGCTTCGATAAATATTGATAAAAAAGATAAACCGCTCAGCTTAGAACTTACTATAAAAGAAATCCCTGACATCAGGGTTTATTATATGGGTGTATATCCAATTGAAAAGTTTGAGTTTATCGGGCAGAAAGAATTTGAAGACTTTATTCTAACTTCTTATGAATCAAGAAGATTCACCGGAGAGGGTGAAATTACAGGAGTAATGAATGCCGCTACTTCCGTACTAATCGGTTCAGTCAAACCAAATGAGTCTATACCTGAAGCAAGATTGAAAAAATTCGTAGAGGACATTCTGAAATTACGTTATCAGGAAAACATCAGGATGAAGTTGAAAGTAATTGCCTGGGTATTTCCTCCATCATTACAAAGATATGCAAAAGTCTTAGAAAATTATTTCTTTAAGAAAAATTTGGCGGTTGAGATAGAACTGATTCCCATAAACAGCCAGTTATTCAGAAAAAGGATATTGGAACATTATCAGGATACGTCTAAAAGCGAATTTTTACTCAAATTTATTTCGCAACCTTCAATTATGGATATTGTCTATAAGAAAGTCAGCGGGCTTAAATACAAATTTGAGGCAGTCGGGGCAAGGAGCAACAATATAGACGGATACCTCATAAATTGTCAGTGGGATTTCAATTTTGCAGGTGGTAAATTCGGTGAAAGTGAATTCGCCCTTATGCGGGAACAAAAAGACGGCAAGTATGTGGCAATTCTGAAGGCAGAAAAAGAATTTGAAAAGTTGGGCAGATATATCGTTGCCTGCCGTGTGCAGGACAATCTTGGCGGTGAAACGATAAAGACAAAAGGAGTGGAGATTAAATAATTATGAAATACGCATTTAAAGAGCACGAAAAGAACTTCGCGGAATGGTGCAGACAGGGATATAATTTACCTTTACCTGATGCCCAGAAACCTAAAGCCAGGGATTTTCTTAAGAATATAGACGATCCCAACTTTGTCCCTCCGTTATACCGCCATCAGGCGGAAGCCGTAAAGAGAATAATTTATTCTTATGAAGTTTAGGCAAAAAGGATTTGCTTGTGGAGGTAGTAACAGGCGGGGGCAAGTCTGCGATTATCGCCGGGATTATTGCTTATTTTATGATTGTTCACGATAAAAATAGATTTCTTGTTTTAGTGCCTAATACAATTGTCAGGGCAAGATTAAAAGATGAGTTTGACCCGGAAAGCAAAACCTTTGTTTATAACACCTTCCCTTTCTTCTATAACGGCACAACCGATTTAATTGAAAGGCTTACTTTGCATATGATGGAGCAGGGAAAGGCGCCTGAGGGTATAAGACAGGCAAGTATAATCCTGGGCAATATCCACCAGATTTATGAAGGCAAGGTAAGCCTTGAAATAATACAGAAAAATCTCGGCGACATTGTCATATTTAACGACGAAGCCCACAATTCTAAGGCAGAGAATTACAACGAAGTCCTGAATAAACTTAAACCTCAGAGAATATTCCGGCTGGATACTACTGCAACGCCGGATAGATTAGACGGGCTTCACCCTGACAGTGAAAAGATTTTAGAGTACGGCGTAAAGAGGGCGATGCAGGACAGGATAATCAAAAGGATCATAGTCTGCAAGCCTGATATCGAAAAGGTCAAGCTGACTTATAAAGACACGGAAACCGGCGAGGAGATTAAAGCCGAAGAAGTGCCCTGGGAAGAAATCGAGCATAGAAAAATCAAGCCCACAAGGTTTATCACAAGTGAAAAACCTATGCGCCAGCAGATTGCTATTGCCAAACAGTGCCTTGATTACCAGAAGAAAGTGATTACTCTGGACGATATAGGCAAGCCCAAGTGGAAGCCTCTGCTTTTTGTTGTTGCCATTTCAATAGCCGATGCTATGAATATCGCAAAGGTATTGGAGAATGAGTTCAAAATGAAGACCCTTTTGGTTACCAATGAAAGCGAAGAAGAACAAAAAGAAGAAGCAATGACTATCAACAGACATCTTAAAGACTGTGAGTGGGACGCAATCGTATCAGTGCTTATGCTCCGCGAGGGCTGGGATGTCAAGAATATATCGGTCATCCTGCTTTTTAGGAAATTCTGTTACAAACTAAACGAATACACAGGCGACAAATACTCTGTTTACGGACAGCAGGTTATCGGCAGGGGGCTGAGAAGAATTGACCCGCAGAATAAAGATGAGTGGGAGCAATGCCTTGTAGTTGACCACCCTATATTAAAACATGACTGGCTCTGGGAGATGTTGGATGCCGACCAATATGGCAGCCCTCTTAACCCGGATGAAATAATTGACGCCCAAAAAATTCCAGAACCCAAGGAATTTGGGATTGAAACAGTTGACCATAAACCTGAAGATGTTAAAGATATTATCGGCAATATCCAGGATATTATAGACGGTATTCCCAATCCCCAAAAAGAAGAATTAAGGGTTATTCAAAAATGGCAGGAGTATCTGGATAATTATCAATATCAGATGGAACAAATAGACATTGACCAGACAATCAGGGAAATCAAAAAAAGAAAGCTTGCCACGGGTTTCAACGAGCAGGAGGCCTTTGATGAATTTAAAATAGACGTCCAGCAGATAAATAAATTTACAGATCGTAGCGTTGAAGAATTAAAAGAAATGATTTCCTCTGAGCTGGGTTTTATCTGCAGGGACAGTCTTAAAGAATATGACCGCAATCCGGACAAAAGACAGGATATTATATATAAGATTCTGATTGACCATACAAAGAAAAGGTTTTTGCTGGGCAATGACCTGTTTACTATTGAAGATAAGGGCGCCTTAAAAAAATTGTGGTTTGTGATGATAGAAATTAGAGAAGTATTTTTAAACCCTTTATTAATAGAAGGGATACTTAAAAATCCATCTGAATTATGAGAGTCAACAGAGGAAAGCTAATCGGGTTAAGGCGCAGTCCGTACGGGGAAGAGGTCTATGATTCAGACCTGGAAAAATATTATATGGTGGAATTGGAAGGAATGCCCGGGATTAAAAGCTGGACTAAAAAACATAATATAAAGATTCCATACCAATTTTTATTTATAAAGAGACACTACATACCGGATTTCCTCGTGGAATTTAATGACGGCAGCAAAGAAATTCACGAAACAAAAGGGTTGCCCTTTTTGTTTTTATTATCAACTAAACTTAAAAAAGTATCAGCCGAAGAATATTGTAAAAAGTTAGGGTGGAAGTATATATTTATAACCAAGGATAAAGAGGTTTTTTATAAGAATAATTTTCTTTCTAACGCTCTGGGCAGCATAAAAGATATAAAGGAATAATTATTGAGAATCGCATAATACCTTGACAGTTGTCTTTGCGAGCCAAAGCCGCGAGCGAAGCGTGGCGGGCAAGCGAAGTCCCAAAGGTCCCAAGGGGATCCCTTTGGGAGATCCCTTGGGACAACCTTGTTTTTAACGACGGGATTGCCACCCCGCCACGAATATTGGCGGGTCGCAATGACATTAAAAAACGTCAACCAATTAAGCGAATATCAGTAATTGGAGTCAAAAATGTATATAATCGTGTATACGCCCTGCGCGAGCAGGGAAGAAGCGGAAAAGATAGGCAGGGCGGTCGTAGAGGAAAAACTCGCGGCCTGCGTCAATATTTTCCCCATCACGTCCATTTACCGCTGGAAGGGGAAGGTTGAAACGGGAGAGGAATGCGTTCTCCTCTGCAAGACCGCCAGGGAAAAATTCGCGAAAGTCAAAAAGATGATCAAGAAACTGCATTCCTACGAGCTTCCGGTTATAATTTACTGGAAGTTCAGGGCGGAAAGGGACGTGCTGGACTGGATCGACGGCTCCGTCGGTGCAGGGGATGGGGAGCCCGGCGAATTATGAATTATGAATGATGAATTATGAGTGAAGGAATCAGGGCTAAAGCCCTGAGTTACAATAAAATCCTTGCTTTTGATTCATAACTCATAACTCATAACTCATAATTAAAATGTTACTCAGAATTTACCGCATGTTATTGAAATGCTTTGGGCGCCAGGACTGGTGGCCCGCCAAGACAAGGTTTGAGGTCATGGTCGGGGCGATACTCACGCAGAACACGAACTGGAAAAACGTGGAGAAGGCGATCGCGAATCTTCGAAAAGCAGGGGCGCTTACCCCCGAAAAAATGTCAAAACTTACGCGCGGAACACTGCGCGGATATATAAGGCCGTCCGGGTTTTACAGGCAGAAGGCTGAGAGGCTTGCCGGTTTTCTGGATTTTCTCAAGGGTTATGGATATGATCTTTCAAAGCTTTTCAGCGGGGACCCCGGCTGCCTCAGGATAAAACTGCTCCAACTTAAAGGGATAGGCCCTGAAACCGCGGATTCGATAATGCTATACGCGGGCAACAAACCGTTTTTTGTCGTGGATGCCTACACGAAAAGGATCTTCGCGAGGCTCGGCCTGATCGCAGATTCCGATGAATACGAAGAGGTCCGGAAATTTTTTCAGGATAACCTGCCCAGGAAAACCGGGCTTTATAATGAATATCACGCGCTCATAGTCGAGCTTGCCAAGAAACACTGCAGGAAAGAGCCTGTTTGCGGCGGCTGCCCGCTTGCGAAGCAATGTAAATTTGAGAAGAAGTATAATTAAATTGCTTTTTTAAATTTTTTGAATATAATAGTATAATCAATTATTGAGGAAATGAAAAATGAGTTATTGCGGAAAATTAATTGCTAAAAATCTTAGAAGGAAATACGGAGACGCGGAAGAAGAAATCGCCGAATCAGACAGAGAATATTTTTCCCTGCTTTCGCCGGAGGACAGGATCCGTTTTTCTGCCTATCTTTCAGGCATGTTTAACGGGCTCGCCGCGTCTTTCGGTAAAGAAATATTAAACAAACTTATGCTGACCGTTGAGTCCGAAAGAAACAGAAAAATGGAAAGTTATAAGCAAGTGACAAAATGGCTGAAGACAAAACAAAAAAAGAATTTGTAGGCGAACCGTATTTTGCGGTGCTTTCCGCATTGTCGCATCTTATGGCTGACGCCGGGATAAATTACGCGATTATCGGAGGAATTGCGGCGGGCATGTGGGGTATGCCGAGGTCCACTTACGACGTGGATATTGTAGCCACTCTTGATAAAGGCGCAGTTAAGCAGCTGCTGGATACAGCCGGCAAACACGGCTTTACCTTTAAAACCGATGAGATAAAAACTCTTTTAAAGAGCGATATGCTAAGGATATATTACCAGCCAGGCGGGCAGGAAATTATCATCGCTATAGACTGCATGCTCGCGGAGACAGAATATCAGCGTGAAGTCATCAGGCGCGCAAAAAAGATAAAGATAAGCGATTACTATATTTCATTCGCGAGCCCGGAAGACGTTATAATACTGAAGCTGATTTCTTTTCGCGGAAAAGACCGCGCAGATATTGATGACATTATCCGTTACCGGGGCAGGAGCCTGGATACGGGATACATAATGAAATGGGCGAAGGTGTTTGAAGTAGAGGCGAATTTAAGGAATTGCCGCAAAATAATACAAACGCATAAAATAACCTGATAGTGTCATTGCGAACGAACGAAGTGAGTGTGGCAATCTCGTCGTTAAAACCGAGATTGCCCCGAAGGGATCCCCTTGGGACTTCGTCGTTTCACTCCTCGCAACGACAAATTATTTAATGCGTTTGTATTAGAACCAGGGCCGAAATAGTTATTGAGGAGGGAGGTCTAATTTGGTTTATTCAAAAGAAATAATCGCAGAGCTTGAGGGAAAGGCGAAGCAGGTAAGAAGGGATATCATCAGGATGCTGGTAGCCGCGGGCTCGGGCCATCCCGGAGGTTCGCTTTCATCGGCGGATATAGTGACCTGCCTTTATTTTTCCAAAATGCGCCACTCCCCGAAAGATCCCAAATGGCCTGACAGGGACAGGTTCGTCCTGTCAAAAGGGCACTGCGCGCCGGTGCTTTACGCCTGCCTTGCGGAGACGGGTTATTTCCCCGTCGACGAACTGATGACGCTGAGAAAGATCAACAGCAGGCTCCAGGGCCATCCTGACATGTTGAAGACGCCCGGAGTGGAGATGTCAACAGGTTCGCTTGGGCAGGGGCTTGCGGTCGGCAACGGCATGGCGCTCGCGGCAAGGCTTGATAAAAAGAACTACAGGGTTTACGTGGTGTTAGGGGACGGAGAGATAGAAGAGGGCGAGGTATGGGAAGCAGCGATGGCATCCGCACATTACAAGCTTGATAACGTGTGCGCGATACTGGACCACAACGGGCTGCAGATCGACGGGCCCAACTGCTGCGTGATGGACCCTGAGCCCGTCGCGGAAAAATGGAAGGCGTTCGGCTGGAACGTGATAGATATAAACGGGCACAGCATAAGCGAAATACTTGAAGCGCTGGACAGGGCGGAGGCCCTGAAGGGCAAACCGACAATGATAGTCGCGAAAACGGTCAAGGGCAAGGGCGTGTCTTTTATGGAGAACGTCGTGGACTTCCACGGAAAAGCCCCGACCGCGGAAGAAGGGGAGCGCGCACTTAAAGAATTAAATTAAAAATGCAAAATGCAAAAGTAAAGATGAACCACAGAGGCACAGAGACACAGAGAAATACTCTCTTGTTTTTAAACTAAATACTGTCCACTTAAGATAATCACTGTAATCTCTTTTGAAATCACCGTAATCAAGGAGTAACAATGGAAATAGCGACAAGAGATGCTTACGGAAAAGCGCTTGCGGACCTGGGCTTGACAAACCCGAACATTGTGGTGCTTGACGCGGACCTTTCAAAGTCGACCAAGACCGTAGAATTCTGTAAGGCGTTCCCGGACAGGTTCTTTAACATGGGGGTTGCCGAGGCGAATATGATAGGGACCGCCGCGGGCCTTGCCACCTGCGGGAAGATCGCTTTCGCTTCCACGTTCGCTGTTTTCGCCACGGGGAGGGTATACGACCAGATAAGAATGTGTCTGTGCTACCCGAAAACCAACGTCAAGATATGCGCGACGCACGCCGGTATTTCGGTCGGCGAGGACGGGGCTTCGCACCAGAGCAACGAGGATATAGCCCTGATGAGGGTGCTGCCTAACATGACCGTAATAGTTCCCGCTGACGGGGTTGAAACAGAGAAGGCGGTAGCGGTGATCGCTGAGTACGCGGGGCCGGTATACCTGCGCCTGGGCCGTTTAAAACTGCCGGTTATTTTTAGCCAGGACTATAAATTTGAGATCGGCAGGGGCGTTCAGCTTAAGGGCGGCGCCGATGTTTCGATAATCGCGTGCGGCCTGATGGTCCACGAGGCGCTCAAGGCTTCGGAAGAGCTTTTGAAAGAGGGGATCAGGGCAGGGGTCGTGAACATGTCTTCGGTGAAACCTCTGGATGAGGCGCTGGTCGCAAGGTGCGCGAAGGAAACAGGCGCTCTGGTAACCGCGGAGGAGCATATGGTTACAGGAGGCCTGGGCGATGCAGTTTCGGAGGTTGCCTGCAGGACGCATCCTGTCCCGGTGATACGCGTGGGCGTGACGAAATTCGGCGAATCCGGAAGCCCCAAAGAACTGCTTGAGAAATACGGGCTTACGGCAGGCGCGGTAGCAGGGGCTTGCAGGGAAGCGATAAGGATGAAAAAATGAACCGCTTGAGCATCGCGGCAATTATTGTTTCAATCGCAGTGATCGCGGCCACGGGATACGGCGTGTTCAGGTTCTACGGCTTTACTTCATCGGTAAGGGAAAAAATAGAAATGGCCGTGTACCTTGAAAACGGAGCGGATACACCCGCCCTGCGGGCGGATATAAGCAGGATAACAGAGGTCAGGAGCGTTGTTTTCATTTCTAAGGAAGAGGCGCTCCGGATGCTCAAGAGAGAGATGGGCGACACCGGCATTTTCACCGCCATACCTTCAAACCCGCTGCCTGATTCACTGATAGTGAAGCTGAAGTCGAAATACGCGGCGGCTGAAAATTTCGAGAAGGTCCGCAACAGCCTGGGGCTTCTGCCCGGAGTTTCTGAAGTTGCCTATGAGAAAAAATTCCTTGAAAGATCCCTGCCGCTGGTGACTCTGGGCGAGAAAATAGCGCTTGTATGCGGCCTGGTGCTCATAGGATACGCAAGCTTCACGATCATACTTGCGGTCAGGGCGTCAGGGGCTTAATCATGGGCGGAATCTCAGAAGACTTTGACAAATTTGAGAAGAGATACGCTGAACTGCACGACATGTTCGGAGCCGCGGGGGTCCAGGGCAAGGACCTTGCGAACTGTGCCAGGGAATTCGCGTTCCTTGAAAAATTGATACCGAAAATAAATGGATGCAGGAAGATCGCCAGGGAGATAGAGGACGCGAAAGCGCTCCTTGCATCGGATGACAAAGAAATGCGCGGCCTCGCGGCGCAGGAGCTTGAAAAGCTGGAAGGATCAAAGGACGCACTCGAAGAGGAGATCAGGGGAATAATATCTCCGGGCGAGGACGACAAGAACGTTATCATGGAGATAAGAGCCGGCACGGGCGGCGAGGAATCCGCGCTTTTCGCGAGCGACCTGTACAGGATGTATGCAAGGTATATCGAGCGCAAGAAATGGAAGAGCGAGACATTAAGCTCGCACCCGATCGGCATAGGCGGTTTCAAGGAAATAATATTCAGGGTCGAGGGAAAAAGCTCTTACAAGAACCTGAAATTTGAAAGCGGGGTGCACAGGGTCCAGAGGGTCCCTGTCACGGAAGCCAGCGGCAGGATCCATACTTCCACCGCGACGGTTGCGGTGCTGCCTGAGGTTGAGGACGTGGAGATCGAGATAAAACCCGAGGAGATCCGCCTGGACACGTACCGTTCTTCCGGGCCCGGAGGGCAGGCGATGCAGAAGACCGATTCCGCGGTAAGGATAACGCACATACCCACGGGGATCGTCGTGTCCTGCCAGGATGAAAGGTCCCAGATAAAAAACAAGCTTCAGGCGATGTCCATACTGCGGGCAAAGCTTTACTCCATGAAAGAGCAGGAACAGCATGACAGCATTTCAAAAGAGCGCAGGAGCCAGGTAGGGACAGGCGAGCGCAGCGAAAAGATCAGGACTTACAACTACCCGCAGAACCGCGTTACCGACCACAGGATAAATAAGAGCGTGCATAACCTCACCGAGATCATGGAAGGGGGCCTGGACGAATTCATAGAGGCGCTTGCCAAAAATCTGAAATGAAAAAAACAGCGGAATTGCTTAACTGGGCGCAGGAACAGCTGAGGGATGCCGGCATACCGGAGGCGGAGGCGGAATCCGAACTGCTGCTTGAAGAACATACGGGGCTTACGCGCACAGGGCTTTACATGAACCTTGGCAGCTGCGCAAGCATGGACGAGGAACTGTTAGAGGACAGGATAGCGAAGCGCAGGAACCGCTTTCCGCTCGCGTATATAATAGGAAAGGCGCGTTTTATGGGTTTTGACTTCCTGGTTGATGAACGCGTGCTTATCCCGCGCCAGGAAACCGAGCTGCTGGTCGAAAATACCGTGAATACGTCGTACGTCGTACGTCGTACGTCGAACAACGAAATATCAATATTAGATATAGGGACGGGAAGCGGGAATATAGCGGTTTCACTGGCAAAGCTGATCCCTGAAGCGAAAATATTCGCGACAGATATTTCTGAAGACGCGCTTGCGGTTGCGGAAAAGAACGCGGTCCTTAACACGGTCAGGGATGAAATTACTTTCATCCGCTCGGACCTGTTTTTGGGGATCGGGAACCTGCGGAAGAACAGCGTTGATATAATTGTTTCAAACCCGCCGTATATCCCTGCCGCGCAGATCGCCGGATTACAGCCCGAGATCCGTTTCGAGCCGCGCATTGCCCTGGATGGCGGCGAAGACGGCGCGGATTTCCACAGGAGAATAATAAGCGAAGCCCCCGCATACCTCAGGAACGGCGGTTTTCTTTTCATGGAAATGGGCGCGGGCCAGTCCGCGGGTATTACGGGTATGGTTTCCAAGAACGGGAATTACGTAAAATTTGGCATAATAAAGGATTACGCGGGCATCGACCGCATTGTCTGGGCGGTTAAAAGATAAACCACGGAGACACAGAGACACGGAGAAAAACCATTAACCACGCGATTACACTCGATTTTCACAAGATTAATATCTAGCATAACTTAAATATCTCTGTGCCTCCGTGCCTCTGTGGTTATTTTGGAAGGATTTAAAATGGCGAAGCTCATAATAGAAGGCGGGAAACCCCTTGAGGGTGAAGTAAAAATATCCGGGTCCAAGAACGCGTCCCTGCCAATAATGGCCGCAACGCTTCTGGCAGACGGGGAATGCTTCCTGGACAACGTCCCGAAGGTCTGGGACGTCAGGAGTATGGGTTTCGTGCTGCGCACGCTGGGGATGAGGGTCGAGGAGCAGGACGGACGTTTTAAGATAATCCCTCCGAAAATGCTGCATTATGAAGCGCCGTATGAACTGGTCAGGACAATGCGCGCTTCAGTGCTGGTGCTGGGGCCGCTTCTTGCCAGGCTGAGGCACGCGAGGGTTTCAATGCCCGGCGGGTGCGCTATAGGCGTAAGGCCGGTTGACCTGCACCTGAAAGGCCTTGCCAGAATGGGCGCCGAAATATCGATAAAGGAAGGTTACATAGAGGCGCACGCGAAGGGCGGGCTCAAGGGAGCGCGGATATGTTTCGAAAAGAAAAGCGTGGGAGCCACTGAAAACATAATAATGGCGGCGGCCCTGGCAAAAGGAAAAACTTACGTGGAGAACGCCGCGATGGAACCGGAGATAACCGACCTTGCCGGGTTCCTGAACAGGATGGGAGCGAAGATAAAGAATACCGGCCCCGGCTGCCTGGAGATCACCGGCGTTGAAAGGCTCAAAGGCACTTTTTACCGGGTGATACCCGACAGGATAGAAACAGGCACGTTCCTGATAGCCGGCGCCGCGGCTGGCGGTGAAGTCACGCTGAAGGACGTCCGGCCTGACCATGTCAAGATCATCACGGACAAGCTGAAGAAGATGGGAACATCCGTAGACATTAAAAAAAATTCGATGACCGTCTCGGGGAAAAAAAGGCTGAAGGGAGCCGAGATCGACACGGACCCGTTCCCGGGTTTCCCGACGGACCTGCAGCCGCAGATGATGAGCCTGCTGTGCGTGTGCAGGGGCAAAAGCGTTGTCAGGGAGACGATTTTTGAGAACAGGTTCATGCACATAGGCGAGCTTCAGAGAATGGGCGCCAGGGTGGAGATCCGCGGGAACAGCGCGGTCATCACCGGGGTTGAATATTTAAACGGTACTTCCGTGATGGCTTCTGACATAAGGTGCGGCGCGGCTCTGGTTGTCGCAGGCCTTGAGGCGCGGGGTGAAACATGCATCTCCAGGATCTACCATATAGACCGCGGCTATGAGAAAATAGAGGACAAGTTCAAAAGCCTCGGCGCGCGGATAAAAAGGACAAGTTGAAATGAAGATATTCAGGTGGAATACCGCCAGGGCCAAAAGTTATATCGCTGAAATTTCCTGCCGCAGCTCCCGCGGCGCGGCGGGCAAAGAAAAAGAAGCCGGGAGGATCGTAGACGACGTGCGCCGCAACGGTGACAGGGCACTGCGGAAATACACGAGAAGGTTCGATGCCCCGGTCAGGAACATCCGGGTCACACAGGCGGAGATCGCGGAGGCATACAGGAAAGTGGACCCGGCTTTTGTTTTTACCGTCGACGAACTTGCCGGGCGCGTCGCTGAATTTGAAAAAAAATCCGTCCAGAAGTCGTGGATGAAAGAATCCGCGGGGGTGATCGCGGGGCAGTACGTGAACCCCGTTGAAAGCGTGGGTATATACGTGCCGGGAGGCAAAGCCGCGTACCCTTCCTCGCTGATAATGTGCGCGGTCCCGGCAAGGCTTGCCGGGGTCAAAAGGATCGTTGTGGTAACTCCGCCCGGCAGGGATGGCAGGATAAATCCCTGCGTGCTTACCGCCGCGGCGAGAATGTCCATAAAAGAGATATATAAGGCCGGAGGCGCTCAGGCGGTCGCCGCGCTCGCGTACGGCACCAGGACCATAAAAAAAGTCGATAAAATAGTGGGCCCCGGGAATGTTTATGTCAGCGCGGCGAAAAAGCTCGTCCGGGGTGACGTTGAGATCGACATCCTGGCAGGCCCTTCGGAGATCCTGGTGCTTGCCGACGGGAAAGCCAGGCCTGATTTTATAGCCGCGGACCTGCTTTCACAGGCGGAGCATGACGCGAACGCGCTCTGCGTGTGCGTGACCCCCTCAATGAAGCTCGCGAAAGAAGTGGAAAAGGAAATAAAAGTACAGGGAAGGAATTTGAAAAGGAAGGAAATACTGGGTTCAGCGCTGAGGAACTGCGCTGTTATCGTAACGGGCGATATGCGGGAGGGCGTTGATATAGCGAACGCGGTTGCCCCGGAACACCTTGAGATCCTGGCTGAAAACCCGTTCAGCGTCCTGCCGGGAATAACGAACGCGGGCGCCGTGTTCCTGGGCGCTTATTCGCCGGTGGTCCTGGGCGATTACGCGGCAGGCCCGAACCACGTGATCCCCACCGCTGGGGCCGCGAGGTTTTCTTCGCCTCTGTCCGTAAGGGATTTTTATAAAAGGTCAAACGTGCTCTCGTGCGACGCGAAAGGTTTCTGGAAGCTCTCGCGGATCGCGGCGAAATTCGCGGAGGCGGAAGGCCTTGACGCGCATGCCAACGCGCTTAAGATAAGAAATAACGTGCCCGCCCTGCGCAAAGGCAGGGCGAGGTCTCGCCCCGACAAGGTCGGGGCGGATAACGTGTAAGGCAAGCCCCGAAATTTTATAAAATTATCGGAGGGAAAATGCGGAAAGCGAAAATAGAAAGAAAAACAGGCGAGACGAACGTAAATTTGGAAATAAACCTTGACGGCAAAGGCAGATACGCTGTTAAGACCGGCATACCGTTTTTTGACCACATGCTGGGGCTTATGAGCAGGCACGGCCTGTTCGACCTGCGCGTGAAGGCTGCGGGGGATATAGACGTCGATTTCCACCACCTTGTTGAGGACGTCGGCATATGCCTGGGAAAAGCAGTCGCGAAAGCCCTGGGCAAAAAAGAGGGCATAAGGCGTTTTGGGTTCTCACTTCTTCCGATGGACGACGCCCTTGCCAATGTCGCGGTGGATATCAGCGGCAGGGGGATGCTGGTTTTCAATAGCGCCGAAAAAAAGAGGGTGAAGGCGGCTTTTGACCTGGAGCTTGCCGAAGAATTTTTTAACGCTTTCGCGCGCAGCGCCGGTATAACCCTGCACATAAACCTGCTTTACGGTAAAAACCTGCACCATATGATAGAGGCGGTATTCAAAGCCGCGGGCAGGGCTGTCCGGGACGCGGTGGCGCTGGATAAAAAGATAAAAGGGGTCCCGTCGACGAAAGGGATCCTTTAAAACCCGAGAATTCATTTCAAAAGTCAAATTGTCCCTAAGGGATTCCTGCGTTTAGATTTCACCCCTAGAAATCGCGAATGCGATTTCAGGGATTCAAGTTCTGGAAATGCTTTGCATTTCACAGGGTAAAAAATCTGCAGGAGCAAATTGCAAAATTTAAATTGTCAAAAATGTTCCTGCCCGGGTTTAAAATTTACAATTTACAATTTGAGATTTGCAATAACCAACGGAGTTAAGATGTTACTAATACCGGCGATCGATCTGCGCCGCGGCAAATGCGTGCGGCTTATACAGGGTAAGGTTGAAAAAGAAACGGTTTTTTCCCAGGAACCGCTTTCAATAGCGCGGCTCTGGCAGCATTGCGGCGCCAAGTGCATCCACATCATTGACCTTGACGGCGCCCTGACCGGAACCCCCAGGAACCTTGATATCATTTACAAGATCGTAAAAAGGGTGGATGTGCCTGTCCAGCTGGGGGGCGGCCTGCGTTCGGTGGACATCATAGATGAGGTCCTTGACAGGGGAGTGGAAAGGGTCATAATAGGGACGATGTCGATGGAAATGGACTTCGTTGAAACGGTCGTAAAGAAATTCAAGGACAAGATCATCGTGGGAATAGATACCATAGGGGGGTGGGTTGCCATTAAGGGGTGGAAAGAAACCTCTTCCAAGCGCCCTATCATAATGGCGAAATCACTTGAAAAAATGGGGGTTAAAAGATTCCTTTACACAAACGTGAAAAGGGACGGCACGCTTAAAGGGCCGAACCTGGATACGATAAGGACGATCGTGCGCAGCCTGAAGGTTCCCGTGCTTGCTTCGGGAGGCATCTCCTGCCTCGAGGACATAGAAAAACTCAGGAAGCTGGAGGAATACGGGCTTGAGGGGGTTGTTGTCGGGAAGGCGCTTTACACGGGTGCAGTGGATCTGAAGGAGGGCATAAAAATTGCCGAAGGCAAAGAAGATAAAAAGGAATAAACTTGTAGCCGCCCGCCTTACTAACTGGCGGGCGAAAGAATTAAAATTTGACAAGGGCGGCCTGATACCCGCGATAATCCAGGACTATAGAACGGGCGAGGTCCTGATGCTTGCCTACATGAGCAGGGATTCCCTGAAGATGACCCTGAAAACCGGAAAAACGCACTTCTGGAGCCGCTCGCGCGGGAAACTGTGGCTGAAGGGAGAAACGTCCGGGCATTTCCAGTCTGTAAAAAAGGTTTTTTACGACTGCGACGGGGACACTCTTTTGATCCTGGTCAAACAGACCGGTGCCGCATGCCACACGGGCCGCAGATCCTGTTTTTTTAGAAAACTAAAATTATGAATTATGAGTTATGAATTATGAGTCAAAAACAGAGATTTTTATTTAAAATAATTCCTTGCAGTTGATTCATAACTCAGCATTCATAATTCATAATTAGGAGTAAAAACATGGCTTTGTTCAAGAAACAGCAGCAATACGCTACGGTAAAGACCTCAAGGCCGGTGGAAGTCCCGGAAGGGTTGTGGACTAAATGCGAGGGCTGCAGGCAGCTTATTTTCAACAAGGAGCTCGCCCAGAACCTGAAGGTCTGCCCGAAGTGCAGGTACCACTTCAGGTTTTCCGTCGGTGAATGGATAAATCTTTTAACCGAGGAAGGAACTTTCAAAGAATACGACGCCGGGATAGAGCCCGCGGACCCGCTCGGTTTTGTGGATACAAAAAAATACACAGACCGTATCAGGGAAGACCAGGAGAAAACAAAACAGAAAGAAGCGGTGGTAACAGGCGAGAGTATGGCCGGAAAATTCAGGATAGGCCTGGGCATAATGGATTTTTCGTTCCGCGGCGGAAGCATGGGTTCAGTTGTCGGCGAGAAGATAACAAGGCTTATCGAGCGCGCGATATCGGAAAAGATGCCTGTTGTGATCATTGCTGCGTCCGGCGGGGCAAGGATGCAGGAAGGGATACTCTCCCTTATGCAGATGGCAAAAACCAGCGCGGCAGCGGGCAGGCTGAACAGAGAAGGCCTTCTTTTCATATCGATCCTCACGAATCCCACGAGCGGCGGGGTAGCCGCGAGTTTCGCGGCGCTTGGAGACGTGGTGATAGCCGAACCCCAGGCATACATAGGTTTCACTGGAGCGAGGGTCATAGAGCAGACGATAAGGCAGAAGCTCCCGTCGCATTTCCAAAGGTCCGAGTTCCTTCTGGAACACGGCTTTGTGGACATGATCGTTGAACGCAGGAATATGAAAGACTCCGTTATTAAAATCTTTGATTTACTCCTTTAAAAAATGATTATGATGATTATAAGCAGAGCTTGTTACTTGTGTGCTAGGTCGTGAGATTGACGTAATAAAAGAGATTACAGTGATTATTTTTAAATCACCGTGGTCAACTTTTCAATAATCACCGTAATCATCAGTTCAAAATCACCGTAATCGTCATCTAATATGACTTACAAAGAAGCAGTAGCTTACCTTTACAGCCTCGAAGAACAAAGGATAAACCTCGGGCTGGCCCGCGTTAAAACCCTCCTTTCGCTTATGGATGTCTCTCCCGATAAATTAAACGTTATTCACGTAGGCGGCACGAACGGTAAAGGCTCTGTCGCGGAGATGGCAAGCAGTATCCTTGCGTGCGCCGGATTCAGAGTCGGCGTGTATACTTCGCCGCACCTGAAAGACTTCCGGGAGCGGATCGTTATCAAAGAACGTGTCAACGTGTCAACGTGTCAGAGTGTCAGAGTAAAAAGAGAAATGATACCAAAAAAAGCGCTGGCGGGGCTGGTGAAGGAAATAAGACCGCTGGCCGATAAGATAGCGAAAACGAAGGCAGGGAAGCCGACATTCTTTGAGGTCACAACCGCGGCAATGTTCGCTCATTTCGCCAGGGAGAAGGTGGATTTCGCGGTTATTGAGGTGGGGCTCGGCGGAAGGCTTGACGCGACCAACGTGGTTGACCCGCTTGTCTCGGTAATAACGAATATCGGCCTTGAGCACACAGACAGGCTGGGAAACACGCTTGAGAAAATAGCGTTTGAGAAATGCGGGATCATCAAGCAGGGACGGCCGGTTATCACTGCGGATACCAACCCCGGAGTCCTTAAGGTAATGGAAAGGATCTGCCGCCGCAGAAACACCAGGTTGATAAAAGTCAGAGTTTTCGTAGGGCAAGCCTTTTCCGCCACAGTGATTGGCGGATCCGCCTCTGGCGGAAGGCTTGCGGCAGGTAATAATGTTTATTATACCCCCCGGGGTTTTTACCGCGGGTGCGAGCATTTTGATTATCACGGCATTCGCCGGAACCTTAAAAACCTTGCCGTGCCTTTGGCCGGCGCGCACCAGCCCGCAAACGCTTCCTGCGCGCTTGCCGCGCTGGAACTGATTAACCCGTCGAACGTCCCGCCCAGCAAAATTGGCGGGCAAGCTGAACGTCGAACGTCGTACGTAAAAATAGAAAAACCTGACACGTTATCCGCCCCGATGTCCATCGGGGCGAGACCTCGCCCGCCAATATTCGTGG
>Ga0210016_1000577_pt1 | contig 32623 bp, 39 predicted proteins | sample CryGeyCG2014_300_FD_185454 | JGI IMG/M metagenome (GOLD analysis project Ga0210016, IMG submission 185454) | Groundwater microbial communities from aquifer - Crystal Geyser CG02_land_8/20/14_3.00 (SPAdes) (version 2) | ecosystem: Environmental > Aquatic > Deep subsurface > Groundwater | place...
AGTCGTTGCCTTTCCTAAAAACCAAAATGCTGTAGATTTGATGTTTGACGCGCCTTCATATGTCAGTCAAAAACAACTTGACGAGCTGAACCTTAAGCTGAAGCACGAAATAATCAAATGACATAAAGTAGTCGAATGCTCGCATGAAAATAACTGCCGAAGGAACAAAAAACTGTGAGGTAGTTCTCACTATAGAAGCTGAATCCAGTGAGATGAATGAATCTTTAAATGAAGCTTATCAGCACCTGGTACAACAAGTTTCTATCCCGGGCTTTCGCAAAGGGAAAGCACCAAGAACTATCTTAGAACGGCACGTAGGCAAAAGCACTTTGCTGGAGAGGGCATTAGAGCATCTGATACCCCGACTTTACAAGCAGGCAATCGAATTGGAGAAGCTCGAGCCCATAGATGAGGCAAAAATGGAGATTACTCAAGCTGAGCCTTTAGTTTTCAAAGCTATTGTGCCACTTAAACCCGAGGTCAAATTGGGCGATTACCATAATGCAAAGATAGCCCTGAAACAAGTTCAGGGTAACGAAGAGGGAGTCCAGGCAGCTCTACAGCAAATTCGTGAGGAGCAGGCAATCTGGATACCGGTAGATCGCCCCGTTCGTTTCGGTGATTTAGTCACCCTCGATATTGAAGCTACTATGGAAGGGAAGCCATTTTTAAACCACAGAGATATGTTATATGATGTGAAGGAAGAATCGAATTCACCCCTACCTGGAGTGGCGCAAAATTTGGTAGGTGCGGAGAAAAACAAAGTAAGGACCTTCACTATTGACGTCCCGGCTGATTATCCCATAAAGGAATTTGCCGGTAAAAGTTACTTTTTTAGGGTTACTCCTAGTGAAATAAAGGAAAAGGAATTGCCAAAGCTTGACGATGGGTTAGCCCAGAGTGCCGGCTATGATAACCTCGCCGCTATGAAGGAGAAGGTGACCACTGCTCTGAAAGATAAAGTTGAAGAAAGAAACAGTCTAGAATTGAGGGAAAAGGTTCTCGATGCGGTAGTGGAATTGAGCGAGGTGCATTATCCCACTATTTTGATGGAGAGGGAGATTGAAGGACTTATTGGAGATGAGGCAAGACGGCTTGGTTTTAAGGGTATAAAAGATTATCTTGAAGTAGCTAACAAGACAAAGGAAGAAGAAAAAGAAAAATTTCGTTCTACAGCGAGGAAGCGGATTAATCGCTCCCTTGTTCTAGATAAAATAGTTGAGCAGGAAAATGTTGAGATTAGTGCTGAGGAGGTAGATAATAAAATAGAAAAAATGCTGGAAAGTGCTGAAGATAAGGAGAAGACACGGCAGTTTTTTGCCCTGCCCCAGATAAAAAAATCGCTCGAGCAATCTCTACGAAATGAAAGAGCGCTAGACAGGCTAGTGCAAATAGTTACTGGTAATGTTGGACAGGAAACAAAGGAGGCTTGATGGATGCAACATCCCAAATAGTAATTCCTACGGTAACGGAGGTTAGTGCTCGTGGTGAGCGTTCTCTTGATATATATTCCCTTTTACTCAGAGAAAGGATCATCTTTCTAGGCACACCTATTAACGATCAAGTAGCTAACCTCGTTATCGCTCAGCTTCTTTATTTAGACAGGGAAGCTCCGGAAAAAGATATAAGCCTTTATATTCATTGCCCCGGCGGAATAATTAGTGCTGGCTTGGCTATCTATGATACCATGCAGCTTTTGCGTCCTGATGTATCCACTATCTGTGTGGGTTTGGCAGCTAGCATGGGCACTTTGCTCCTTTGTGCTGGCGCTAAGAGTAAGCGTTTTGCTTTACCTAACGCTACTATACACCTTCACCAAGCAATCGGTGGTGCTCAAGGTCAGGCCGCAGATGTTGAGATTGCCGCTCGAGAAATTATGAGGATACAAGAAAGAATCCGCAATATTTTAGCCAAGCACACAGGTCAGCCTGTAGAGAAAATTGCCCATGACACTGATAGGGATTTCTACCTTGATCCTCAACAAGCAGTAGAATATGGACTTATTGATGGTATATTGACCAAGCCAGAAAAGAAACAAGTTGGATAAGGTAGGCTTGATTACCACTATAATTGTCTCTACAATTCTTGTTGCGACAGTAGTATGGTTGCTCCATGGCACTAAGAAACGAGATTGAAAAGAGGAGGGTAGCATGGCTAAATTTAAAGCAGGTGATGGAGCCAGAGTTAAGGACAGGCCGGGCTGGCCGGGCGGTTACAAGATTGCTGATTGGGAGGGGATTATTGTGGAGGTGAAGGAAGACCCTGCTGGATATGTAATAATGAAAGCAGATAAGACCGGCTATGATATGGCTTTCCCTGAAAATGAGTTAGACAAGATTTAGGGTAAGAAGGAATGGGCGGATAGAATGACCCCTATTTGTCATTGCGAGCGAAGCGTGGCAATCTCTGAGATTGCTTCGGGTTAGCACCCCTCGCAATGACAGGTAAACATTCTCGTTGGCTGATAGATTTAATAGAAGGAGGTGATGCCTAGGCTGTATAAAAGCTGGTTTCTTCGCTTGCGGGTGGTGGAGGGGTCGGCTCATTCTACCTAACAGCCCGATAATAAAAAAGGAGGTAATAAGTCATGAAATTCCTAACTATCATCAAGGACAAGGATTTGTTTTTCACGCTTCCTCCAGAGATGCAAAGGCAACTTTGCGAGGGGGAGGCTGCCTTCATTGACAAGTATCGGAAGGCAGGCAAATTCCAGGTTTTTTATAACATGCCTGGCTTGAAAGGGGGCATTGCCATGTTTGAAGTTGAGTCTGGTGAGGAGGGAGATCGGATTTTGCTTGAGTATCCTATGTACCCCTTCGTGGATGTAGAAATGTATGCTCTCTCGGACTATGATGCCCACGCGAGGGCACTGAAGGAAGCTTATCAACGGTGGCTGGCGAAGAAGTAAGTTGCCCGCGTTAGGACAGGCGATTGCACAGACTCGATGGGGTGAGAGAGCGGGTAAGCTGTGTTGCTGCTTCACTCTCTTACCCCTTTAGTTCGCTGAGACGAGGGTTATTGCTCTGCTGTTATTTGTCTAATCGCTTCGCAGGTTGCAAACTGTTGGTACTTTGTCGCTAGCCTAATTTGGCAGCCTCTTTTCTAACCAGGTGGCGAATCCTTTTATGAACTTCAAGAACTTGAGTAATATCTCTGGTTTCAACCAACCAGTGAAAATGTTCTCTGTCGCCCTTCCCATCTGCCTTTTCCCTTCCCTTAACTATTTTCTCGACTGATGAGCGCCCGCCTTTTTCCCAACCTTCCAGAGCTATCCACAAGTCGTCCAAGTTTGTAGATGCCAGGCTCATAGTGGCATAGGGCAAGGCGTACTCATTAGCATTGAAGGCGATGGCTAAGCCACCGGCTTTGTTTACTGTCTGAAGCATCTTGAAGTCGGTAATGCTATCTCCTATTGCCGCCCAATGCGAGAGCGTTTTCCCCATCTTGGCACTGAAATGCTGTAGCGCTTCTACCTTACGCTTCCCACCTACTGGTTTCACCTGGCTTACGAGCTTTCCTGAATTTGTTTGAGGTAATTCTTGCCAGTAAAAATGGTCAAGGTTGTCTTTTATCAAGGTATCATCAACAAAGGGGTTAAAGTTCATAATTTCCTTTTCTGCTCGCTCCAGCAAGACAAAGTCATCTTTCCTCAATAGACGGCGAATTCGGTTCAAGGGAAAAGAGGTGCAAGCCACGTTTTCATTGGGTATGTTTAACCTCCGTGTAATAGATAAGGCATATTGTTCATAACTGGTGCTGATGCAAAATATTTGCCACCCTCGCTCTTTAAGCCTGGCGATCAAATCCGGGGTGCCTTGAGTCAGAGCAGCCCTCTGCCCCATAGCGCTAATTTGTTCCTCCTTTATATTATGGTAAGCGAGGAAAGGAGCAATGAGAGCCAATGTATCACCCGGTTCATAGTCAGGTCTATTTTCCAGGGTTAGCAAATCATCGTAGCGACTGATGACCTCGAAGAGCTTATCACCTCCAGGGAATAACTTCATCAACTCGTAGGCGTTATCTTGAGGAGCTAAAGGACCTTCGAGGTCAAAGCAGATTAGATTCATTGTGCCTCACTCTAGACCCTGAAACAAGATGAGATTCCGAAACAAGTTCGGAATGACATTAGTACGTCGGAATGACATTCCAATATTGTCATGCTGAACTTGGTTCAGCATCTCTACACTGAACTTGTTTCAGGGTCACTCTCTATCGCCTTGTCTATCTTACCACTGAGGTTATATCCTTCAATTGACTCTCCCTGGGCATTGATTACTCTACCATCTCTTATACTAATCTCCCCCCGACTTAGAGCTTGCAATGTCAAGATAATAAGGGGGAATTCCCTGACAAGCTCATGCTGACGGATAAGCTGAAATAACGTTTTTTCGTCATCTTTTTGCCAGCCCTGAACTTGATTCAGGGTATCGAAGGCTTTACCTCTAAAGGGGAAAGTGCAGTAGCTAACTACTGGTCCCTGATCTAATTTGGGGGTCACGAGGTGCATCATGGCTCCAGCTTCTTTGGCTTTATTTCGTATCAATGTCCGCATCACCTCCTGCCAGCTACCGCTGGGTCCACCGGGGGGTGCTGGGTGGAGGTTAATCATATTATACTTTCGGCAAAGCTCCTCTCCTATGATGAGCATATAGCCAGCAAGAACACAGAGGTCTGGGCAAAACTTTTCAACCCGCTTGTTTACTTCTCTATCATATCGGAGGCGCCAATCTTCATGAGATTGCTTCGCTCTACACTCTCCCGGCCCTCTCCCTTGAAGGGAGAGGGTTTGGGTGAGGGTTTTGAACTTTCTATGCGAGAAGCAGATAAGCGGTATATTGTAGCTGTGAACAAGTTCAAAGAATAGGTCGCTTTCCTTCGCCTCTCCCGGCTCTCGGTTACTAAAAACAAAGCTTATTTTGGCCTGTATCTCGCCAGCTTCTATGCTTTCCCAAACAGCCTTTAAAAGCTGACACGCCGCCTCATCCCTACCGGTAGAAAACCAGCCAATGTTCATCCCTACAATTTCTTCTTTATCTTCGTCCAGGTGCTAGCAAAGTGAACCAGGGGATTAGACCTTCGTCCAAATATTTTGCCTTGGATGAGACAGTTTATGAAGTCGTCCGGGCCATTGAATTCGGGCATTTCTACATAAGCCTTACCAATTTCGCTTACCATATGGGCATCGCTTCCGGCACTGGGAGCCAGCCCATACTTGTTAACCAATTCCCAAGCCTTGGTGAAGCTATTGGAAAAGGGGGTGCGCGAATTGAAAACCTCAATGATGTCAACCTGAGATAAGATTCTTTCCGATAGTAATTTCGTGGAGTTCTTTAGAGGTGCTCGTCCCAAAGGGTGAGGGATGCCAACCAATCCTCCTTGACTTCTGATTCGTTCAATAATTTCCTCAGGAGATGGTCCACTAGGAATTGTTTCTTTTAAAAATAGCCCCATCAATTCGCCGCAGGGCGTAAGAATTTCCTCGGCAACAATCACTTTGAAGGGAGCTATTTCTTCTAACTTTAGGGCGCCGGCAATAGTACCGTGGTCAGCTATGGCGATGCAATTTATACCTATTTTGAGACAATGAGCGATTATTTTGCTCAGGGGTGTGGAGCAGTCCATGGAATAACAGGTGTGAACATGCAAATCAGCGCGTAGCAATTAACCTACTTTCTCCAGATACTCCCCAGTTCGGGTATCAATCTTGACAGAATCACCCACACTAATAAAAAGAGGAACTTGAACAACAAAGCCACTTTCTAGTTTAGCTGGTTTAGTACCTGCTGTAGCTCTGTCCCCTTTGAAACCTGGCTCTGTCTCAATAACCTGGAGCTCTACAGCGGTGGGCAGTTCTATGCTCACTGCCTCATCTTTACAGGTCAAAATCTCTAGATTCATTCCTTCTTTAAGATAGTGCAAGCTATCACCCACCTGTTTCGCAGTTAGTACCATTTGCTCATAGTTCTTCGTGTCCATAAAATAATAGAGATCACTCTCATTATAAAGATACTGAACGGTCCGGTGCTCAAGGAAGACAGACTTGAATTTGTTATTAGACTGGAAATTCCGTTCTGTAGTATTACCAGTGCGGACATCACGGAGTTTCAATTTAATCACAGGTTGCCTTTGCTGCATCTTAACATGCTGATACTCTACAATTTGGTACATATTGCCATCCAGTTCTACAGTTATTCCTTTCCTCAATTCTCCGGCATCAATCATAGTAAACCTCCGTCTTTTTTCGACTTTGTAACTACTCTAGCCTTACCTCCCTCCAGTACCACCATATCCTCAATTCTAACACCGCCCCATCCAGCTATGTAAACTCCAGGTTCTATGGTAAAAACCATGCCGTCAGCGAACACATCGGAAGAACTTGGGCTAATTGTGGGAGCCTCGTGCAACTCTAATCCGACGCCATGTCCCAGGCCATGTCCGAAGGATTCGCCATAGCCGGCTTTGGTAATAACATCGCGGGCTAGCTGATCTGCTTGCACGGCACTCATTCCGCTGTGAATTCGCTCTATGGCACTGAGTTGTGCCGCTAAGACAACATTATAGATTTCTGAAAATGTTTTGTCTGTCTCGAGATTGCTTCCCCTGAAACTTGGTTCAGGGGCTGGCATTAACAAAGTACGGCTAAAGTCGCTGCAATAGCTGTCTATTTTCGCCCCCATATCAATGAGCACTGGCTCGCCAGTTTGAATCATCCTTTCTCCCGGCCGGGCATGTGGCAAAGCTGAATTAGGACCTGAGGCGACAATAATTTCAAAAGGTATTCCCTCACTCCCATTCTGGCGAAGGAATTTTTCTATCTCCCAGGCTACCTCTTTTTCTTTCATACCAGCATGTATTATTGACCTAGCATATTCGAAAGCAGCGGTAGTTAATTCCGCTGCGCGGCTGATAAGTTTTAATTCCAGGGATTCCTTTATGGAGCGGAGACGCTCTACCAAAGCGGTAGTAGGGATAAGCTCAAGATTAAGTTTGTTTTTTACTGTTTCGCTAAACTTCTGATAAAGAGTAAAGGTAATGTGATTAGCCTCAAAACCCAGTTTGTGCCAGCCGAAATCGGATACCAACTGAGGAAGCCAGTTGTGCATTTCCCCTTTAATTTGGATAACCCGGAATCGGGGTGCCTCTTCCTTAGCCTGTTCTACATAGCGAAAGTCGGTAGCTAAAATAGCCTCACTCTCTGAGATAAGCAACCATCCTGAAGAGCCAGCAAACCCGGAAAGATAGCGATAATTATATGGCTGAGAAACCAGAAGCGCATCTAAGCCATGTTCGTCTATGGTATATCTTAGTTTTTGCAAACGATTTAGCGTTAGCATAGTCAAAAATTAAACATCAAACATCAAAATGACAGATTAAAAAGCAAAGGTTATTTTTGCATTTTACTTTTTGATTTTCTTTTCATCCGCCCCTTTTAGTTCAGCTATTAAGCTTTCTAAAGCTGCGATATATCCCCTCCAACCCAGTCCGCTTATCTGCCCCCTAGCAATGGGAGCTATTACAGATTTGGCTCGCCACTCCTCACGAGCATAGATATTAGATAAATGAACTTCAACTACCGGCAGCCTGGTATCAGCTAAGGCATCACGCAGAGAGTATCCATAGTGGGTGAGAGCTCCAGGATTGATAATTATGCCATCGGCGGAATCTGATTGCTCTTGAATAAAGTCAACGAGTGTGCCCTCACTATTAGATTGAAATGTCATGACTTCCGCCTTTAGTGTCTCAGCTCGTTTCTTAAGCAGGGAATCTATCTCAGCCAAAGCTTTGTCACCATATATCGCTTTGTCTCGCTTGCCCAGGACATTCAAGTTCGGTCCATGAATAACTAGAATCTTCATAAAGATGCCTCCTGTTTTTGCTCTTCATCCTGAACTTGTTTCAGGACAGGTTTTGGTTTGTGGCTCGTGGTGTATTGGCACTGCGGAAAATTGCTACATCCATAGAATACCTTCCTCTTTTTGTTGGTTCTCACTACCAATTCACCACCACATTGAGGGCAGTGAGCCCCAATTTTGACCAAGTAAGGCATGGTTGTCTTACATTCTGGGTAGCCACTACAGGCAAGAAATTGGCCAAAACGTCCCATCTTTATCACCATAGGGCGACCACAGTTAGTGCATCTCTCTTCAGTCATTTTAGCTGTATTAACCTTAACAATATTGATGGACGCTTTCTTAAGCATATCCTCAAAGGGAGAGTAAAAATCTCTTAAGACTGCTACCCATTCATTTTTGCCCCGGGCTATTTCATCCAGTTGCCTTTCCATTTGTGCTGTAAAGCCAAAGTCAACTATTTTGGGGAAATGATCTTTCAAGATATTGTTGACAATTACGCCGAGCTCCTCGGGATAAAATTTGCCCTCTACCTTACGCGCATAATTTCTTTCCTGAATAGTAGAGATTATGGGGGCATAAGTACTGGGACGTCCTATGCCTTTCTCCTCTAGCGCCTTTATCAATGTTGCTTCGCTGTAGCGAGGTGGCGGTTGAGTAAAATGTTGTCCAGGAAAAATTTCCTGGCAGATTAATCTATCGTCAATATGCAACTCGGGCAAAGAAACAAAACCTTCTTCTGGCTCGTCCTCATCCTTGCTTTCGTTGTAAATGATGGTGAAACCAGGAAACTTAAGAATTGAGCTAGTTGCTTCAAGTAGATAGCCTTGAGGTTGCTTCGCCTCGCTCGCAATGACATTCCTTGCCACTATCTCTACTTTGATTGTGGCATATAGTGCCGGTGACATCTGGCTGGATAGCATGCGCTTCCAGATAAGCTCATAAAGCCTGAGCTGATCTCGGTTGAGAAACGGTCTAACCTCGTTTGGCTCACGATAAATTTTGGTAGGGCGAATTGCTTCGTGAGCTTCCTGAGCCCACTTTGTTTTTTTGGCAAAACTACGTGGTTTTGCCGGCAGAAAATCCCTGCCATACTTCTCTTGAATAAAATCTCTTACCTCGGTCATGGCAGAAGGGGCGATATGTGTAGAGTCGGTGCGCATATAGGTAATAAGACCGACAGAACCTTTCTCACCTAGAGGTAAACCTTCATAAAGCTGCTGGGCAATTGCCATAGTATGCTTGGCGGCAAAATGCAGTTTCCTCCAAGCTTCCTGCTGCAAGGTGCTGGTAATGAATGGTGGCGCTGGTTGACGGGCTATCGTCCTGGTTCGTATTGACTTAACTACGTATTCGGCTTTTTCTAATTCGGCAACAATCTTTACTGCCTCTTTTTCGTCACGAATATCTAACTTGCTGCCATCAATTGAAGCCACAAGTTTGGCTATAAAGCTCGTTTCCTGTTCTTCCACTCGTACCAATTTGACCTCGATGGTCCAGTATTCCTGGGGGACAAAGTTTTGAATTTGTTGCTCTCGCTCAACGACCATCCTTACCGCTACTGACTGAACTCTGCCGGCGGAAAGGCCTCTTTGCACCTTGCGCCATAAGAGAGGACTTAATTTATAGCCTACAAGTCTATCCAGGATGCGTCTAGCTTGTTGGGCATTAACCAGATCCATGTCAATGGAGCGGGGATTCTTGAACGCCTCCTTTATCGCTTCTTTGGTTATCTCGTGGAAGATTACGCGATGAATGGGTGTGTCATCTTTGTCCAGCTTAGCTGCTTTGATAAGATGCCATGAGATCGCCTCTCCTTCCCGATCAGGGTCGGTAGCCAGGAAAATGGACTTAGCCTTGGGAGCCGCCTCTTTAATCTCCTTAACTATCTTTTTCCTCTCAGGAACGATAACATACGTGGGGGCAAAATCTTTTTCCACATCTACCCCCAAACGCGTTTTAGGTAAGTCGCGCACATGCCCTAGCGAAGCCTTCACAGTGTAGCCACGTCCTAGAATTCCAGTTAGCGTTCTTGCTTTAGCCGGTGACTCAACAATAACTAACTTATCTGACATTATTTTCCCTCACGTCCCTCGCCAGATAAGGGGCAGGGTGGACGAGGGACCCCTCCTTTTTTGTCCCTGGCCAGGACATAGTTCATATTTCCTATCTGCCTCGCTACGCCTTTAAGCTCCAGGATAGCCAGTGTACTGCTTACCTCGGGTACAGGTAAACCACTGCTGCGACAGATCTCATCTATATGCACTGGCTCAGGAGTTAGCTGTTTTAGTATCAGGGATTCAGCTTCATTTGCGGGCAAGAATTCTTTAATTTCCAGTTGCTGAGGAGCAATTATGCCTAAGTTCAATTCCTCCAGAATATCGGCACAGTTACAAACTAACTTAGCTCCCTCTTGTATGAGACGATTGGTTCCCTTGCTAGCAGGGGAAAGAATACTACCGGGAATGGCAAAGACCTCGCGATTCTGCGCCAGCGCTTGAAAGGCTGTGATTAGGGCACCACTTTTTTCCCCAGCTTCCACCACTAGCACGCCTAAGCTCAAGCCACTCATAATTCGATTGCGCAGCGGAAAATTTTCCGCCTTAGGCCTGGTGCCTAAGGGAAATTCACTTACCAAAGCTCCATGTTCCACTATATCTAAAGCTAATTTAGCATTTTCTGCCGGATAGATAATATCCAGCCCGGAACCAAAGACAGCTATGGTTTTACCTCCGTTGTCCAGAGCAGTCCTATGAGCCACAGTATCAATTCCTCTGGCCAGCCCGCTGACAATAACAAGATTGCTTCGCACCAAATCGGCTATGATTTCTTCGGCCACTTGACGTCCGTATATAGTGGGACGCCGTGTGCCCACCGCAGCCAAGCAAGGAATATCTTGAGCTGGAAGCTCGCCTCTAACGTAAAGTACTGGCGGATAATCATAAATTTCCTTTAATCGAGAAGGGTAATATTGGTCCTCACAGGTAAGCGTTTTTACCTTATAGCGCTCCAGCTTTTCTACTTCCTGGTCCAGGGAAATTTTCTGGCGTAGCAATAGTAAAGCGTTTACACTTCGCGAGTCTAATCCGGCTTGTTTTAGCTTGCTTTCTGAAGCTTTCCAGGCATCTTCTAAATTGCCAAAATGCTCTTTTAACTGCGAAAGCCTTACCCTGCCGATCCCGGGCACCCGAGAAAAACCTATCCAATATTTCAGTTCCTCAGTCTTCACTATAAATAATATGCATTTGTAACTACTCACCCTGCTGTCATTCTGAGCCAAAGGCGAAGAATCTCCGAGACCCTTCGCTTCGCTCAGGGTAACAAGGATGGCTCTGTAGTTGCATGCATTTTATCATAAAATGGGGCAAGAAGATTGGTGGCGATTGCGGTTTTACAATTCTACAGTACTGTGGCACAATGCAATAATGCATTCTTAAGGATGCAAATCGTCGGCATGGATATCAGGGGAGGAAATATGCTAGAGATCGAAGAGCTAACCGTAGCGATAGAGGGTAAGGAAATTCTGCACGATGTCAACATGACAATTAAAAAAGGTGAAACCCGTGTCCTTTTCGGTCCCAATGGCAGCGGGAAAACCACCCTGCTCATGGCAATTATGGGGTTTCCCAGATATCAGGTGAGCAAAGGCAAGATCGTTTTCAAAGAAAAAGACATAACCAAATTGCCACTGGATGAGAGAGCCCGTTTGGGAATTGGCATGGCTTTTCAGCGGCCACCGGTGGTGCGAGGTGTGAAAGCACGTGATATAGTTGCCGTCTGTCTCAAAGAGCGCAAAGATGGCGAGACTATCAGACAACTAGCTGGGAAAGCTGACCTGGTTGAATTTCTTGATAGGGATATAAATTACGGGTTTTCTGGAGGGGAGATAAAGCGCTCAGAGATAATGCAACTACTGGCTCAGAAACCTGAACTGACTCTACTGGATGAGCCTGAGTCCGGTGTTGACCTGGTAAATATAGCCCTTATAGGTAGACTGATAAATGAATTGCTGGAAAAAGATTGCCCAATACACAGGCGAAAATGTATGGGGCTTATCATTAGCCATACTGGTGGTATCCTAGACTATGTGAACGCTCGTACCGGCTATGTTATGCTTGATGGCCGGATAATTTGCGAGGGTGATCCTCATGAAATCCTGAAAACTATCAAGGAAAGGGGCTACAAGGGGTGTAGCATATGCATAAAGTAAAATCTTCTAGCAAGTACATAGACAAAGCTAAAGCAGCATCAGCTAAACCAGCATTATTAGGGGAAGACTTAGATTTAGAATCTTATGTTAGTTCTGCTGAGGAACAACCTTACCGAGATGACCCATTACAGTTGCCTGTTGAGACCAAAGAGCAAATGATGGAAGTAGGAGTTACTCTGGATAACATGAATCAAAGGTCGGGAACGTTTCTTCAGGTTGACAATGCACCAATTCATTTTTCCAGAAGACAAGAGGGCCTTGAGGTCATGAGTACTAGCGAAGCGCTAGAAAAATACCAGTGGCTAGTAGATTATTATTGGCGGGCAGTACCTGTAGACAGTGACAAATATACTGCCCATGTTGAACTTAATCAATCTGATGGCTATTTCATTAGAGCTTTGCCTGGCATCAAAACAACATATCCCGTACAAGCCTGCCTTTATCTAGCTAAGGCTAATTTAGCTCAGAACGTTCACAATATCATTATTGCTGAAGAAGGTTCTGAATTGCATATTATCACCGGATGCACTACCGGTCTCAGAGAAGAGCCAGGACTACACATAGGAATAACCGAGTTCTATATTAAGAAAGGAGCTAAAATCACTTTTACTATGATACACAGATGGACACCAAAGGTAGCTGTTCGTCCCCGCACTGGCGCTATTGTTGAAGAAAATGGTTTATTCATGAACAACTATGTGATTTTAAAGTCGGTTCGTTCATTGCAAATGTATCCTACAGCCTGGTGTATGGGTGAAAATAGCACTGCCAGATATAATACCATTCTGATTGCAACTTCTGGCTCAACAATAGATGTTGGTTCCAGGGTCTTCCTTCGTGCCAGAGAGTCGAAGACAGAGATAATAGCTAGAGCTATTACCAGCGGTGGCACTATTACTTCCCGAGGCTATATAGAAGGTAACTGCCCGGAAGTCAAAGGTCATCTGGAATGTCGCGGATTAATTTTAGCAGGGGAAGGAATAATTCATGCTATACCAGAGCTTAGAGGTACTGTAGCTGGTGTTAACTTATCCCATGAGGCAGCCATAGGAAAGATTGCCGAGGAAGAAGTGGAGTATCTCATGAGTAGGGGGCTAACCCGGGCTGAGGCTACAGCCACTATAGTCAGGGGATTCCTCAGGGTGGATATTGAGGGTTTACCATCAATGCTCAGCGCCGAAATAGAGCGGGCAGTTCAGGCGAGTGAAAAGGAACTCATGTAAACAGGCTAGAGGAGGCTAATGATGAATGTCAAAGCACTATATAAGTTAAGCTACGGATTGTATGTAGTTTGCTCCAGAAAGGGAAACAGAGTCAATGGGCAAATTGCTAATACAGTGTTTCAGATTACTTCCGAGCCACCTACCATTGCCGTGAGCATCAATAAACAAAACCTGACCCATGAATTCATCATGAAAAGCAAAGTCTTTACAGCTTCGGTTATCTCCCAAGATGCACCTCTTTCCTTTGTTGGTCACTTTGGTTTCAAGTCAGGCCGAGACATAGATAAGTTTGAGGGCATTAATTATGAACTTGGTGAAACCAAAGCTCCATTAGTGCTCGACCATACCCTGGCTTATCTGGAAGCCAAGGTAATCCAAGATGTGGATGTGGGAACCCACACTATTTTTATCGGGGAACTGGTAGGAGCAGAGAACATTAAAGAAGGCGAACCTATGACCTATGCCTATTATCACCAGGTTAAACGAGGTACTACTCCCAAGACAGCTCCCGGTTATATTGAGGGGAAAAGAGAAGTAGTCAAAGCAGAAAAATACCGATGTACCGTTTGTGGTTACATTTATGACCCTGAGCTGGGCGATCCTGATGGTGGCATAAAGCCGGGGGCGCCTTTTGAGGAAATATCCGATGACTGGGTGTGTCCTGTCTGTGGGGCAAGTAAGAGCCAGTTCGAAAAAATAGGATAGGAGGAACCCAGTACTCTAAAACTTGTCAGAAAACTCTGACAGTAATCTTTTGCTGAAACACCACCCCAGAGTTGTGACACACCCTTTTTTGGACTATAATATTCCTAAGAAATTATTCCATCCCGACCTTTGACTAAGGGGGTATAAGTGTGTTTACGGCTAATGATAGGCAAAGGTTCTTTCCTTAAGCCAAAGAAGGTCGAAGTCAGGGTCAAAGAGGCCAAGAAAGAGACAAAGGCCAAATGAGCCAATTTTGCCCTGCCTCTGCTTAATACTCAGGAGAAAAAGATGACAAAGCAAGTTAAAGTCTATTCTACCCTTACCTGCCCCTGGTGCCGCAGAGCAAAAGAATTTCTCAAAGCCAATAATATTCCCTTCCAAGATTTCGATGTTGCCAGCGATAAGAATGCCCGAGAGGAGATGATTAAGAAAACAGGGCAGTTAGGTGTGCCTGTGATTGATATTGATGGTGATATTACAGTCGGCTTTGACGAGAACTGGCTCAGGCAGAAACTAAACCTGCCAAAATAGGTTTAACGGAAATGTGCGACTTGATGATTATTGGCGGTGGTCCGGCGGGGATGACAGCTGCTGTTTATGCTGCTCGCAAAAAACTGAAGACTTTGCTCATCAGTAAAGACATAGGTGGGCAACCTAACTTGACTGCGGGAATAGAAAATTATATGGGCTATCAGTTCATCGAAGGTCTTGAACTAATGCAAAAATTTGAGGAACAGGTAAAACAGTTTCCCCTGGAAATGAAAATTGGGGGGATGGTTAGCAACTTGTCCCAAATAGATGGTGGCTTTGCAGCAAAGACAGATAAAAATGAAACATACCAGGCTAAGGCAGCTATAATTGCTACTGGCAAACGCCCTCGCCCGCTAAATGTTCCCGGTGAAGAAAAACTGAGGGCCAGAGGCGTCACTTATTGTGCCGTCTGCGATGGTCCCCTCTTTGCCGGTATGAATGTAGCTGTTATTGGAGGCGGCAACTCAGCCTTGGAAGCCACCGATGACATGATTAAGATTGCCAAGCATGTCTATTTAATAACGCTGACTCCTCTTACCGGCGACCCAATATTGATTGATAAAGTAAAAGGTGCGAAAAACTTAACTGTCTTCCTGGAGCATGAAGTGCTGGAGATAAAAGGGGAAGACTTTGTTGAGGGAGTAAGAGTAAGGGATTTAAAAAGCAAGCAAGAAAAGGAATTGGAGGTTGGGGGTGTCTTTATTGAGATTGGGCTTATCCCCAATTCGGAGGCGTTTAAGAGGATGATCCCGCTAAATCGTCTTGGGGAAATCGAGGTCAATTGCGCTAACGAAACTGGTATTCCCGGACTCTTTGCCGCTGGAGATGTTACCACTGTTCCCGAGAAGCAGATAGTTGTAGCGGCTGGTGAAGGCGCTAAGGCTGCCCTTCAAGCTCACCGTTATCTGCAGAGGCTGGAAAATAAATTTCCCCGCTCAAAGCAAAATTGCAAAAGGCGTAATAAAGAACAAGGAAAGGAGGCAAAAATGGGGGTTAAAAAAATAGGCGAAAAATATCGCTGCAATGTCTGTGGGAACGAAGTGACGGTGACCAAAGTTGGTGGCGGCACCTTAGTCTGTTGTGGCCAGGACATGGAACGAATTAGTTTATAGCTACAAAAATAATAAAGCTTGGAATAGTCTTGAGCAAGCTCCACGCAGTGCCGAGATGCTTGAAAGGTTTCTCATGATTCGGACACTGTAGAAGGATTGGTTGAGGTGTTGGTATGGGAAAAGATGTATTTTCGTTTATTGTGGGTGGAAAGGCAGGTGAGGGAGTCAGGAAGGCGGGAACGGTAGCCGCCAATCTTTTTGCTAATGTTGGGCGATACGCCTTTCAAATGGATGACTATCAGAGCTTGATTACTGGCGGACATAACTTTTCCGCAGTAAGCACGGCAACGAGGGAGATTACGAGTCATTATATGGAAGCCGATGTAGTTGTGGCACTGGATAAGAAGAGTTACGAATTACATAAAGGACATCTCGCCAGCGGTGGCACATTGGTCTATAACTCCGATGCTTTGGGTGATGGTGATTGGGAGGGTATCGGTATAGCTTTAACTTCGGAGGCAAGGAAATATCCCAATCCAAGCTTGAGACTTGGTCTGGGTGCGGTTGCCATACTTGCGGCGGCAATAGACTTTGACACAGAAAATTTGCAGAGCCTGATTGAAAGGGAATATCCAAAGGACACACAGAACAATATTGCATACGCCATGGTGATATGCGATATGGCACGTAAGTTGATTGGCGGTAAATATCACCTGGAAAAGGGCAATAGAGAGATGGTTCTGCTCAGCGGAAACGAAGCTATCGCTCTTGGTGCCTGCGCTGCTGGACTCGACATTTATTTTTCTTATCCCATGACACCCACCACCTCCATCTTACATTATCTCGCTGCCCATGATGAGGATCTTGGTATCGCGGTAGTACATCCAGAGAACGAGATTGCGGTTATCAATATGGCAATTGGTGCCGCATTTTCTGGTGCCAGAGTCATGGTTGGCAGTAGCGGAGGAGGTTTTGCCCTGATGGAAGAGGCTTTTTCTCTGGCAGGGATGTCAGAGGCCCCGGTATTATGCGTACTTGCTTCAAGACTAGGGCCATCCATAGGGGCGGCAACCTACACGGAGCAAGGTGACCTCAGATTTGCCATAAATCAGGGGCATGGCGAGTTCCCCCGCATTGTTGCCTCTCCCGGAACTGTTCAGGAGACATTTTTCCTCGCTGCAGAAATGATGAATCTAGTTTGGAGGTTTCAAACACCAGGAATTTTGCTCACGGAAAAACACATGTCTGAAAGCAGAATGACCGTGGACATCAATCCGGAAGGAGCAAAATGGATAGAGCCACTCATACATAAAGGTGTTGGATATAGTAGGTATCTTGATACCTCTAGCGGCGTATCGCCGCTGCTTTTCCCACCGTCCCAGGAATTGATTAAGTGGAACAGTCACGAGCATGATGAAATGGGCATAACCTCGGAGAGACCAGAAATAATCACGAAGATGCACGATAAGAGAAAAAGAAAGGGTGAAGCAATAGTAGACTATATGAAGGGGATGCATACTGTCAACATATATGGTGATAAGGGTCTTGTGATATTTACCTATGGATCGACGACGATGAGTGTTCTAGAAGCACTAAAGGTTGGTGGTATTGATGCTATGGTTGTACAGCCAATATATGTCGAGCCCCTACCGGTATGGGAACTTGAAAGATACGAAGGTAGCAAGCCCGTCGTTGTGGAGCAGAGTTCCACGGGGTTATTTGCCGCATTGCTTAAGGAAAAGGCTGGCATTGATGTAGGAACAGTTATTAAGAAATACGATGGCAGGCCCTTTGACCCTATTGAACTTGCGGATAAATTAAGGGAGGCAGTTTAAGTATGGATGACCTCGCGACTTATGCCGAGAATACATGGTGTCCCGGCTGCGGCAACTTTGGCATATTGAATGCCTTCAAGAAGGCGGTGAAGAAACTTGAGGAGAAAGGGATTGGGAGAGAGAGGATAATAATGTGTACTGGCATCGGATGTCATGGCAAGATATTTGATTATGTCCGCCTTAGTGGCTTTTATTCCATACATGGCAGGTCTATGGCGACGGCTCAGGGGATAAAGCTGGCTAACCCTGATTTAAAGGTCATAGCTTTTGCTGGCGATGGCGATGCCTATGGCGAGGGTATTGACCACTTGATATTCGCAGCCAAGAGAAATGCCGCTATAACTGTCATAGTGCATGATAATGGTGCTTATAGCCTTACGCTGGGGCAATACACTCCTACAAGTGACAAAGGCTTCAAAGGTCCCTCGACACCAAGGGGTAGCATTGAAGAGCCACTTAATCCATTAGTACTCATGCTCGCTGCCGGGGCAACTTTCGTTGCCAGGGATTATCCTGTTAAATTGGATCATCTTGTTGATATTATAGTCCAGGCGGTGGAGCATGAGGGTTTTGCCTTTATTGATGTCCTCCAGCCATGCGTGAGTTTCAACAACACATACCAAAAATACAATCAATTGGTTGAGATTCTTGACCGTATTCCTGGGAGCTATGAAGAGGCAATGGCTGTTGCCAGAAAGAAAGATAAATTGCCAATAGGCATACTATATCGGGTTGAAGAGCCCGTGTATCATAAGGAACTTTATGGTGACTGGAACCCGATAACAAAACGATTGTCGCAAAAAGATAGAAGGGAAAGAATTGCGAAATTGTTCCAGCCAAAATAATGTTGAGATATTGCTCAAAAAGCTTGATAAGATGAAGAAAAGAGTATTATTTAAAGATGGAGCGTATGCTACATAATCGGGACATTTTCAGAGAGATCGGTTGGAAACAAATAATGAAACAAAACACTAAGTAAAGGAGGTGAGCCATGGCTAAAGTTACCATAGTCTTGAATGAGGAACAACAAAGTAGGCTGGAGCAGGCCGTTATTGACCAAGATGGGAAAGCAGCTTTAAAACTCCTAGCCGAGATAAGGGAAAGGGTAAGAACAGCTCAAACTACTCGCTGTGGCGTAGAGAAGCTAAGAAAATAGTTTAGCTAAGCAAGGAAGGTAAGAAGGCTTAAGAAGAAAGCTAATAAGTCAACAAAGTAGAGGAGGATAAACATGGAAAAATCTAAGTTTTATGCTTTACCGCAGTTGCCCTATGGATACAACGACTTAGCTCCCTATATATCTGAAGAACAATTGAAGATACACCATCAAAGGCATCATCAAGCGTATGTTAATGCGGCAAATGCCATACTTGAAAGGTGCGACAAGGCACGAAAAGAGGGCACTGACTTCGATGTTAAAGCCAATTTGAAGGAGTTATCATTCCATGTAGGAGGACACCTACTGCACTCATTGTTCTGGAGGAATCTGACACCAATTAGCAAAGGTGGTCGAAAGCCGAATGGAGCTTTAGCCGATGCCCTAGAGAAAGAGTTCGGGAGTTTTGCAAGATTTAAAAAGGAATTCAGTCAAGCTGCTGTCAGTGTGGAAGGCTCCGGATGGGCCGCGCTGACTTTCTGTGGACAAACTAATAGACCGATAATAATGCAGATAGAAAAACACAATACTAATGTCTATCCTATGTTCAGAATTCTAATGGTTCTCGATGTCTGGGAGCATGCTTATTACCTTGATTACAAGAATGAAAGAGTTAAATTCGTTGAGGCGTTCTGGAATATTGTGAACTGGGGGGAGGTGAACAAAAGGTTTGAAGAAGTATTGAAGTAGTTTGTACTAACCATAAGCTAAAGGAACCAAAAGCCTTTGATGGCAAGTTATTAAGAAAAGAGGTAAATCAGTCTTTGGAAAGGAAAACTGAGAGAAGAGTTTATCTTGATCATGCTGCTACCACTCCAGTATTGCCTGAAGTGCTGGAGACAATGTTGCCTTATTTAAGGGAAGTCTATGGCAATCCTCAATCCCTTCACTCCTGGGGTGATGAAGCTAGGGAGGGAATAGAGAAAGCTCGAGGGCAGGTTGCCACCCTTATTGGTGGTAATCCCGAAGAAATTATTTTTACCTCCAGCGGCAGTGAAGCTAATAACCTGGCGATTAAAGGGCTGGCTCAAGCCCAGGCTGAAAAGGGGAAACATATAATTGTTTCCGCTATTGAGCACTTTTCTGTGCTTCAGGCTGCCCGAACTATGGAAAAGGCTGGCTTTGAGATTACTCTTTTGCCCGTAGATAAATATGGTCTTATTGACCCTGATGAGGTAGCCAAAAATATCAGGAAAGACACAATTTTGGTATCCATTATGCATGCCAATGGAGAAATAGGTACTATCCAGCCTATAGCTGAGATAGCTAAGAAGATAAAAGAAGCTGGAGTGCTTTTTCACACCGATGCAGTTGCCAGTACAGGCAATATACCAGTAAATCTGAAAGAGATGGGGGTAGATGCCTTGAGTCTAGCGGGGGACCAGTTTTATGGTCCTAAAGGGTCAGGAGCTTTATGGATCCGTAAAGGTCTGCGTCTTATTCCGCTAATGGATGGTGGTGTACAGGAGGGTGGGCGAAGACCGGGAACAGAAAATGTGCCGGCTATTGTCGGCTTAGGCAGAGCTGCCGAGTTAGCCAAAAGTGATATGCACCCCCGGATGAGAAAGCTCTCTTACCTCAGAGACAGGTTAATCAAAGGCATATTGACCACAATTGACCACACTATTCTTACCGGGCATCCCTCACAGCGCCTCCCGCACCACGCCAGTTTCTGTATTGAGTTTATTGAAGGTGAAGCCATGCTCATGCTGCTCAATAGCCAGGGTATTGCTGCTTCCAGCGGCTCAGCTTGCACCTCTCGAGCACTTAAAGCTTCCCACGTCCTTATTGCTATGGGTCTTCCTCATGAAGTTGCCCAGGGTTCTCTCTTATTCGCTATGGGAGTGAGTAATACTGAAGATGACGTTGACTATGCTTTAGAAAAACTACCTCCGATTGTGAACAGATTGAGACAGATGTCCCCATTGTACGCTAAATTCATTAAGGAACAGAGGAGGTGAAGAGTATGCCAATATATAACCAGAAGGTAATGGACCACTTTATGAACCCGCGTAATGTGGGAGAAATTAGTAATCCTGATGGTGTTGGTGAAGTTGGTAATCCCATCTGCGGAGATATGATGACTTTTTATATCAAGGTGAAAGACAATCACCTTGATGATGTTAAATTTCAGACTTTTGGCTGTGGCGCTGCTATTGCCGTCTCCAGTATGGTCAGTGAGATGGCAAAGGGTAAAACCTTAGAGGAAGCTCTAACTATCACGCCCAGCCTGGTAGCTAAAGAGTTGGAAGGTTTACCCAAGAACAAGTATCACTGCTCTAACCTGGGAGCTCAAGCGTTACGCAAGGCAATTCGAGACTATGCCAAAAAGAAAGGAGTAAAGATTGAAGGTCTGGAAGAAAAAGGAGAAGAAGATGAAGAAGGAAAAGAAAACTAAAGAAAAGAGATGTGCCTGTCCTTATTGTGAAGAGGAGCTGATTGTCGCCAGTTTTCCTTATTGCCAGGCTTGCGGGATAGTCTTCCGTCACTGCCTTAAATGTCAGGTAACAGTGCTGGATAAAGAGGCGACTCATTGCCCTGAATGTGGCGAGCTGCTTAGCTAAGGAGTAAGAAATGGGCGATAAGGAAAAAATGACTATTATCGTCTTCAGCGGCGAAATGGATAAAGCTTTATCTGCATTTAATTTAGCTATTGGTGGGGCTACTTCGGGGATGGAGGTAGCCATGTTTTTCACCTTCTGGGGGCTTAATGTCATTAAGAAAAATGAAGGTGGTATCAAAAGTAAAGGGATAATGAGGAAAATGCTAAATCTTATGAACCGGGGTGGTGCCAAGAGATTACCTCTCTCCAAATTCCATATGCTGGGACTAGGGAAAAGGATGATGAAGAAGTTAATGAAAGACGTTAACTCTCCCCAGGTGGAAGAACTCATCGTTTTAGCCAGAGAGTTCGGGGTAAAATTCATCGCTTGCACCACCACCATGGGAATGATGGGAATTTCTAAGGATGCTTTTATCCCTGAAGTTGATAGTTTCGCTGGTGTGGCAACCTATCTGGCTCACGCCAGAGAAAGTAAGATAAACCTCTTTATTTAGGAGTTAACAAATAAAAGCAGATGAAACTTTAGATTGCGTTGGGCTTTATTGCCCTATGCCTATCGCCCATACTGCCAGAAAAATGAAAGAGCTAAAGCCTGGACAGGTGCTAGAAGTTCTTTCCGATGACGAGGGTATAAAGGAAGATATGCCTAACTGGTGTAAGACGACAGGCAATGAATTTTTGGGTCTCCAGGAAGAAAAGGGACTTTACCGCGTCTTCGTTAAGAAGTCGGGATAAGAGAAGTTACGTAAAATGAAAAAGTACAGGTGCACAGTTTGTGGGTATGTATATGACCCAGAGAAAGGATATCCCGATTCTGGCATCAGCCCTGGAACACCTTTTGAACGGTTGCCGGACGACTGGGTATGCCCCGTATGTGGAGCTAGTAAAGACGAATTTGAAAAGGAGGATTAAAATGGCTGTCAGAGAAATAAAACCAAATATCTATTCGGTAGGTGCCATAGACTGGGACAGAAGATTATTTGACGAACTTATACCTCTTCCTGACGGAACAACTTATAACGCCTACTTGATAAAGGGTAGTGAAAAGATAACCCTGGTAGATACAGTTGACCCGACAAAAGAAAATGAACTTGTAAATAATCTCAAGAAATCAGGCATCAACACTATTGACTATGTTGTTGCCAACCATGCTGAACAAGACCATTCTGGAGCAATACCTAAAATTCTGGAGCTTTATCCTAATGCCAAGGTGCTAACCAATCCAAGATGCAAAGATATGCTTGTGGACTTACTTTTAGTTGCCGCGGGTAAATTTATCACAGTAAACGATGGCGAGAGTATCTCACTAGGGGATAAAACACTGGAATTTATCTACGCTCCCTGGGTCCACTGGCCGGAGACGATGTTAACCTACCTGAAAGAGGATAAGATTCTCTTCCCCTGCGATCTTCTCGGTTCTCATCTGGCGACCAGTGATTTGTTTGTGTCTGATGAAGCAAAGGTCTATGAATCAGCCAAGAGATATTACGCCGAGATTATGATGCCTTTCAGAACGAACATTAAGAAACATCTGGAAAAGATAAAGAATCTGGAGATTGAAATGATTGCCCCAAGTCATGGCCCACTTTACAATAGACCTGAATTTATCCTGAACGCGTATAAGGACTGGATTTCTGATGAGGTAAAGAATGAAGTAATCATACCTTATATTTCAATGCACGGTAGCACCAGGAGAATGGTGGACTATTTTGTAGAGGCTCTGATTAAGAGAAACATAGCGGCAAAGCCGTTCAATTTGACTAAAACCGACATCGGAGAATTGGCGATGGCTCTTGTAGATGCCGCTACTATAGTAATTGCCTCGCCCACGGTCTTAGCTGGTCCACATCCAAGTGTTGTGTACGCAGTTTTCCTTGCTAATGCTCTAAGACCAAAAACAAAGTTTGCCTCTGTAATCGGTTCTTATGGTTGGGGTGGGAAGATGCTCGAGCAGATTACAGGAATGTTGACTAACCTGAAAGTAGAAATTATCGCACCACTGGTTGTCAAAGGATATCCCAAGGAAGGAGATCTCAATTCGTTGGACAGATTGGCGGATGAGATTCATAAGAAGCATAAAGAGCAAAATATAATCAGGTAGAGGAGTAGAGAAAGTGCCCAGAGCAATAATTGTTTATGATACTAGAAGCGGCAACACTGGAATGATGGCGAAAGCAATTGAAGAGGGGATGAAAGAAGCTGGAGTTGAAGTTCTGTCGAAAAGGACTGTGAGTGCAACCGCAAACGATCTCGCAGGCATTGACGCTGTGGTTCTGGGTGCCCCAACTTATCATCATGACCTGATAGCCTCGATGAAGACATTCCTTTTCGAGATGGAGAAGGCAAACTTAAAGGGGAAGGTCGGGGCAGCTTTTGGCTCATATGGATGGAGTGGCGAATCAGTCCAGATGATGACTGACACTATGAGGCATATCTTTGAAATGAACGTGATAGAGGCCGGATTGAAGATATTGCGCAGGCCAGGTGAGAGTAGCCTAAGACAGTGCCAGGAATTTGGGAGAAAGGTTGCTGAAAAAATAAAAATGACGCGAAGGTAAGGAGGCGATGAAATATGGAATAAACTTTAAGAATGTTTTGAGAAAGCAATCCCGTTGAGCCAAGGAGGTGAGTAAATGAGATTCTGAGACATTCCAAAAAGCAAAGAGGCGGAAGATAAGTGAAAGTATGTCTCGGTTATCGAGGTGCGTAGGAGCAAAGAGGAAAGTGAGGCTGATAAAGAGGAGGAAAGAAAAGATAAAGGAGGAGCAGCATGGAAGAAGTTAAGGAACAAGTAATTAGTCTTCCCCGACTGGGTGAGCCAGCACCGACTTTTGAAGCAATAACCACCCACGGAATGCTCAAGTTAGGGGATTTTAAGGGAAGCTGGTTGATTCTCTTTTCTCACCCGGCGGATTTTACCCCGGTGTGCACCACTGAGTTCATAGCTTTTGCTGAGATATATCCCGAACTGCAAAAGCGTGGTGTGGAGCTTCTAGGGCTTAGCGTAGACAGTGTTTCTTCGCATATTGCCTGGGTGCGCAATATAGAGGAAAAAACAGGGGTAAAGATACCATTCCCCATAATCGCTGACCTGAGTAAAGAAGTTTCTCTTGCTTACGGTATGATTCACCCTGGTCAGAGTAAGACTGAAACTGTCAGGTGCGTGTTTGTAATAGACCCCAACCAGATTATCAGGACAATACTCTATTACCCGCTGACCACCGGCAGGAATATGGATGAGATAGTGAGAATAGTAGATGCGCTGCAGACAAGAGACAAATACACTGTAGCTACTCCAGCCAACTGGAGACCGGGGGATATGGTAATCGTGCCAGCGCCGAACACGCAGGAAATGGCTGAAGAGAGGCTCAAGCAGGGGTATGAATGTGTGGATTGGTATCTATGTAAGAAGAAGCCCTAAAATTATCTTTGTGGGAGGAGAATATGGCTTGTATTAGCCCTGATGGAAAACCCACCGAATCGGGTACTAAGATGCTCCGTGCGCTTAAGTCAGGATTGAGAGCGCCTGAAGAAATTGCCAAAAGTAGTGGACTTCCCTTGTTCCGGGTTAGAAGTGGACTTAGAGAATTGGTCCAGGCTAGCTTAGCTATCGAGAAAGATGGTAGGTATGAGCTCACGGAAAATGGAGCCAAGCTAATTGGGTAAGAACTTACAAAACAATAATAAATAGGAGGTATAACTATGAGCACTATAAAAGTATCAGCACAGCTATTAGACTTGTTAAATAAGGCAATAGCAAGAGAAATACAGGTCACAATACAGTATATGTGGCAACACGTTCAATGGAGTGGAGTAAAAGGATTTGCTGTGCAAGATGAACTAAAGAAGATAGCAATAACAGAGATGAAGCATGCTGAAGCAATTGCCGAAAGGCTTTTCTATCTTGGTGGAACACCAACAACTAAACCAGAGCCAATCTTCGTTGGCGAAACCTTAAAAGAAATGATAGCGCAAGACACGAAGGATGAAGAAGGGGCAGTTAAGTTATACAGACAGATAATAGATATAGCAAGAAAAGAAGGTGACGAAACAACCAATAGGTTATTCAGGCAAATTTTACAAGATGAGGAAGACCATCACGATACATTTACAAGCTTACTGGAAGAGATATAGATTTTAAGGAGGGAAAGGGCAAAAATAGCATGAGAAACGGTAGAGAAAGCAGGCGAAATAAAGGAGGTGTTTAAAATGTACCAAAAAATACTTGTCCCCCTTGATGGGTCAAAACTGGCAGAATGTGTCTTACCTCATGTAAAAGCAATAGCCAGAGGGTGTAATGTCGGGGAGGTGGTGCTCTTAGAAGTTGTAGAGCCACCTCCTACCTGGGCAGCGGAAGGCATTGATTTTAATGCAGTACAAAATGCCAATATCAAAGCAGCCAAAGAATATCTTCCCAAGATGGAATCCCAGCTTAGCTCGGAGGGGTTCAATGTAAGCTCGGAGATATTAGTGGGCAGAGCTGCTGAGACTATCGCTGAATTCGCTAAACAGAACGCAATAGATCTTATTGCTATTGCCACGCACGGTCGCTCTGGCGTCAGTCGGTGGGTATGGGGAAGTGTGGCAGACAAGGTATTGCGCTCATCCCAAGTACCAGTCCTGGTGATTCGGCCTGCCGGTTCTGAGTCTGGCGACTAGCCTTATTTCAGAGACAATCCCAAATGTTACGCTCGCTTAGCTGTAAGGGAGCGGTGTAGCGGAGCCGTTCAGAGTTTAGTACCATAAAGTGGGGAGGCAATAATGGCTGATAAAACAAGTTCCAGGAGATCTGACAAAGTTTCAATCCATATAACTGGAATGACCTGCACTACCTGTGCGGCTACCATCGAGAAAGGTCTTACTGAAACTCCTGGTGTAGAGCAGGCCAGCGTTAATTTCGCTGCGGAGAAGGCTTCTATAAAATACGATCCTGCTAAGGTGGATCTTGCCAAGATTAAAAATACTGTCGCGCAATTAGGTTACGGGGTTGCTACCAGGAAGTCAATATTCCCGGTAAGTGGGATGACATGTGCTTCCTGCGTTGCTCGAGTAGAAAAGACTCTCTCCAGCGTGCCGGGCGTAATTTCAGCTAGCGTGAATCTGGCCTCGGAGAAAGCTACGGTAGAGTACCTCGAGGGGACAGAGCTGGCTGACCTGAGACAGGCAGTAAAAGAGGCTGGCTATGAACTCGGTCACGAGGTGCAGGCTCTGGAAGGTGTGACTACTGCTGTCCAGCGGGAGACTCGAGCTTTAAGGAATAGGCTTATCATCGCTGCTGCCCTCGCTTCATCAATTATGGCTCTAGGCTGGGGACCTCCTTTTGTCGGCAAATCCTACTTATTGTGGGCTTTGGCTACACCAGTGCAATTTTGGGCTGGCTGGCGATTCTACCGGGGTGCATGGGGGGCACTGAAACATAGAACTTCCGACATGAATACCTTGATTGCTGTAGGCACATCAGCGGCTTACATCTACAGTATGGTAGCTGTCATCTTCCCAGGTCTTTTCGCCGCTGGTGGGCTAGAGCCTCATCTTTATTTTGATACCTCAGCCATGATTATTACCTTAATTCTCCTTGGTCGTTTTCTGGAAGCTAGAGCTAAACGACAGACCTCGGAGGCAATAAAGAAGCTTATTGGTATGCAACCAAAGACTGCTCTTGTTATCCATGATGGCCAGGAAAGGGAAATTCCTGTTGAAGATGTTCAGGTTGGAGACATTATCCTGGTACGACCGGGTGAGCGAGTACCCGTGGATGGCATAGTTCGCCAGGGATATTCCAGTATAGACGAGTCAATGATTACCGGAGAGAGTATCCCTGTGGAGAAAAAGGTGGGTGATGAGGTTATTGGTGCCACCATTAACAAGATGGGCAGTCTCCAATTCGAAGCAACCAAGGTAGGTAAGGACACAACGCTGGCTCATATTATCAGGATGGTAGAAGAAGCCCAGGGAAGCAAGGCACCTATCCAGCGCCTGGCTGATGTCATCGCTAGCTACTTTGTGCCAGCGGTTATTGGCATTGCTATCGTCACTTTCATAATCTGGTATTTCGTGGGACCACCGCCATCTCTCACTTTTGCCCTTCTTAACTTTGTCGCCGTACTAATTATTGCCTGTCCCTGTGCTCTGGGACTGGCAACTCCAACTGCGATTATGGTAGGCACAGGTAAGGGAGCCGAGCATGGTATTCTTATCAGGAGTGCTGAAGCCCTGGAGAGAGCCCATCAGATAAACACGGTGCTTCTGGATAAAACAGGTACTCTGACCCGTGGTGAGCCCATGGTAACTGATATAATCGCTGCTCCCTTTTCTTCTCGGGAAGAGGTTCTTCGCTTAGCCGCCTCTGTGGAGCATAGCTCAGAACACCCACTCGGTGAGGCAGTGGTCAAGGCTGCTTTAGATAAAAGACTGGAATTATCTTCACCATCAGATTTTAATGCTATCCCGGGACGTGGTGTGGAGGCTCTGGTGGATGGTAAAAAGCTTTTCTTGGGCAATCTCAAGTTAATGGAAGAAAGGGGATTTTCTTTAGATGGGCTAGGAGAGAAAGCCAATAAAATCTTTGAAGAAGGTAAGACAGTGATATTCTTAGGTATGGATAGTCAGGTGGTGGGAATCATCGCCTTAGCTGATACTCTTAAGCCAAATGCCAAAGAAGCACTTCAAGCACTACGCAGGATAGGTGTTGAGACAGTGATGCTTACTGGAGACAATCGGCGCACAGCCGAGACTATTGCCCGAGATGTGGGCATTAGCCGTGTCCTGGCAGAGGTGCTCCCTGAAAATAAGGCTCAGGAAGTCAAGAAGCTACAGGAAGAAGGAAAAGTGGTGGCAATGGTTGGTGATGGAATTAACGATGCCCCGGCATTAGCCCAGGCAGACGTGGGTATTGCTATTGGCACAGGCACCGATGTTGCCATAGAAACCGGAGATGTTACTCTGATTAGCGGTGATTTGATGGGAGTCGTAACTGCTATATACCTGAGCAAGCGTACTATGAGAACTATTAAGCAGAACCTTTTCTGGGCCTTTGCTTACAATACCGCCCTTATCCCTGTGGCGGCAGGAGTATTGTATCTTGCCTTTGGGCATGCCGGTGTACCCACCGGGCTTCATTTCATCCTGGGTGACTATGGTTTCCTGAATCCAATGTTGGCAGCGGCAGCTATGGCAGCTAGCTCCGTCACCGTGGTATCCAATTCACTGCGTTTAAGAAGGTTTAAAGCCTTTTTACAACCGAGCATAATACAATGTTCAAACAGGAGGAAAAGTAATGAAGTACACTGCTAAGGTGGCAACACCAGAATATGCCGAACTGAAGCGGCGGCTGGGCTTTGAGTTCAATGGCATGCGGCTACACGAGTACTACTTCGAAAACCTCGGTGGCACAGAGCAGCCTGACAAATCGGGCAAGTTGCCCTGAACTTGTTTCAGGGTGACTGAGGAGTTTGGCAGTTACGATGATTGGAGAAAGGATTTCAATGCTACCGCCACAATGCGGGGGATTGGCTGGGCTATTCTATACCGGGATAATATAACAGGTAACCTGGTAAACCAGTGGATCAACGAACATGAGACTGGCCACCTTGCGGGTTGTATTTCCCTCCTGGTGCTTGATGTTTTCGAACATGCCTTTATGATTGATTACGGGCTGAAGCGAGGCGATTATATTGGGGCATTCTTTTGAGCATCAATGACAAGGCCACGGCTTATGTCTCTCTTAATTATAATTGCGCGTTTCCTACAATTGATATAACCAAGATGCTAGAGTTGCTCAACTGGTTTTCCTTCAGCTACTTTATCGGCAGGTATTGCTTTGGCTATCGGTGTCGGAATACAGAACTTTCCCGAAGGACTGGCGGTCTCTGCACCTCTTCACCGCATTGGAGAACAAGCCTAAAGAAAATTGACAATGGAAAGGTTATGGCTTATATTGCGTTGTAAAGAGGTAAGAACATGACAACTGAACAAGATAAGACTTTAGCGGCACTTCAAATTGCTATTCAAATGGAAATTGATGGTAAGGAATACTATCTCAAAGTTAGCCGGGAAAGTAGTAATGAGCTAGGTAAGAAGTTGTTGCAGTCGCTAGCTGCTGAAGAAGATGTTCACCGGCAGAAATTTGAGGAGATATACAGTGCCATTCGGAATAAGAAGGCTTGGCCAATGACCGATTTTCGTCCCGACGGAGGCAAAAGGTTAAGAACTGTATTTGCTAGAGCAACCGAGGCGATTGAGCGCAATATAAAGATTGCTACCACTGAACTCGATGCTGTAAAAATAGCAATGGATATGGAAAACAAAACATATGATTTCTATAAAGCCCAAGGAAGAAAGACTATCTATAATACCGAGAAAGATTTCTATGAAACTTTGGCTGGGGAAGAAAGAGAGCATCATTTAATTCTTCTTGACTACTACGAATATCTCAAAGACCCGATGGGATGGTTTGTTGCCAAAGAGCATCGTTTGGATGCAGGTTGAATATTACCCGTAGTGCCCTAAATATATGCTCTGAGATGAAAAAGCCGAGGGGAAACGATGAAAGTCTTAGGCATAATGGGTAGTCCCAGAAGGAAGGGCAATACCGAAATACTTCTTGATTGGGTTCTTGCCGGTGCCGAGGCATCTGGGGCACAAGTAGAGAAAGTCATAGTTTCGGAACTTCGTATCTCGCCTTGCCGTGAGATATATGCCTGCCTGAAGGATGGCAACTGTGCCATCAAAGATGACATGCAAGCGTTGTACACTAAGCTCCTGGAGGCCGACCGTATCATTTTTGCCTCTCCGATATTCTTCTACGGAATTACAAGCCAGGCAAAAGCCCTGGTAGATAGATGTCAGGCACTTTGGGCGAGAAGGCATGTGTTAGGCATAATTCAGGATAAGGGTAGGGTACGGAAAGGGGCATTTATTTCGGTGGGTGCCACCAAAGGGAAAAGACTATTTGATGGCTCCATACTTACCTTGAAATATTTCTTTGAGGCAATCGGTGCTAAATATAGCTATGAGTTGTTGGTAAGAGGAGTGGACAATAAAGGAGAAATACAGCAGCAACCGACTGCTCTCCAAGATGCTTTTGCTCTCGGTCAAAAGCTGGTCCTCGAAGATAGCTGATTCGTACAATACTTGTGATGCTACATCAAGCCGTACTAATGTCATTCCGAACTTGTTTCGGAATCTCACCTTGAACTTGTTTCAGGGCAGAGATGCTGAATCAAGTTCAGCATGACAATATTGGTGAAGTGTTACGTGAATAAACTGCCAAAAGTTGCGCTGATAGTATCATTGGCCTTGCTTGTGATGGGGCTCATAATGCCGGGTTGCTCCACGCAGGGCACAAAAGGAGATAACCGAGCACCTGATTTTCAGCTTAATGATATTGAGGGGAAACTGGTTTCCCTCAGCAATTTTCGTGGCAAACCGGTAATGCTCAATTTCTGGGCAACCTGGTGCGGCTACTGTGTTTATGAAATGCCTTATTTACAACAAATATACGAAGAGTGGTCAACAAAGGGGCTGGTATTACGGGCTATCGATATGGGTGAAAGTTCAGCCCAAGTAAAAGAGTTCCTGCAGAAATATAACCTTTCCCTTCCCGTGCTGCTTGATACCGAGCAAGAGGTCGCTCTGAGGTATAACGTTCTGGGTATTCCCGCCACCTTTTTTATTGATAAACACGGTCTCGTTCAAGCAATAAAACCTGGTGCTTTCCGGAATAAAAAAGAAATAGAGGACTATCTCAGTAAAATTATGCCGTAAGCTCAGTTCTGGTTCTCTCAATATGGAAAACATCTCGCCCATAATTGCCTTTATTGCTGGACTGTTATCCTTTTTGTCACCGTGCGTACTTCCTTTGGTGCCGGTATACCTTGGCAGCCTGGCCGGTCCAGAAGTTTTTACAGCCGGAAGTAAGACGCGCCTTCCGTTATTCTTACATTCCCTTAGCTTTGTAATTGGCTTCAGCCTGGTTTTTATCATTATGGGAGCTGGAGCTGGACTAGCGGGATTTGCCATTGGTTCACATTTAGCGCTAATTCGTCAAATAGGTGGTGGCTTGCTGATATTCTTTGGTCTATTCCTGCTGGCAAGTCTAAAAGTGTCCTGGCTAAATTATGAAAAGCGTCTTGCTGTATCTCGCAGTATTACTACTGGTTACCTGCGTTCTCTCCTAATAGGTGCTATATTCTCTTTAGCCTGGACGCCCTGCGTTGGTCCTATACTCGGAGGTATCCTGGCTCTTGCCTGGAGTTCGGAAACAGCATGGCATGGCGCTTATCTCTTAGCTCTCTATTCCCTTGGCCTGGGTATCCCTTTTCTGATAATAGGAGCCGCCTTTGACTCTATTACCCCACTGCTAAAACGCATCTACCGCTATTCCCGTGCGATTTATATCTTTAGTGGAGTGCTGCTCATAGCTGTAGGCATACTCATTCTGACCGATAGGCTCGGCTGGTTGGTTTCTATTTAGTTTTCCTCGCCAAAAATCATTGTCCCTATCCTCACTATATTGGCACCTTCTTCTATAGCAACCTTATAAGAATTTGTCATTCCCATGGAAAGATACTTCATTTCTACATTGGGTAGATTAAGCCTCCTGATCTTTTCAAACACCTCTCTCATTTTTACGAAATAAGGTCTAGAATTCTCAGGGTTGCCAAAACGAGGCCCCATCGTCATCAACCCCACTACTTTTACATTTTGAAGCCCTGAAATTTCCTTTATTAACTCTTCGGCATATTCAGGGTGAACGCCAAATTTTTGTTCCTCTTCCCCGCTATTTATCTCAATTAACACTGGCATTACCTTGCCAATTTGACCACATCTTTTATCTATCTCTTTGGCTATCTCTACAGAATCAACGGTTTCTATCATATCGAATACCGTCACCGCTCTTTTCACCTTGTTTTTCTGAAGGTGTCCGATGAAATGCCATTCTACTTTTTCGCCTATTATTTGATAAAGTCTTTCCCCCTCCTGGACATAGTTCTCCCCGATGATTTCCGCTCCAGCCTCAATCGCCTCAAAGACCTCCTGAAATGTTCTTCCTTTGGCTGCCACTACCAGCTTAACTCCCTCAGGCAACTCGTTTAGTATCATTGAAATGCTTTCTTTTATCGTCATTCTAGAAATCAAACATCAAAAGTTGAAAATCAAAATGGCAGATTAAAATGCAAAGGTTTTTGATTTTTGCTCTGTATCTTTGAGTTTTGCATTTTGCTTTTTGCCTTTCACTTATCTTGTCAAATCAATCCAGCTATTATATTATCAAACAGTGATGCCTGAAGCTATAGAATGGCTTGATAATAAGGTAAGAATACTAGACCAGAACAAGCTTCCCCACGAGCAATGCTTCATTGACTTTTTTGACTATCGTGATGTGGCCATGGCTATCAAAGATATGCAGGTTCGCGGGGCGCCAGCCATAGGAGTTGTTGCTGCTTATGGTATAGCTCTAGGAGCACAGGAAATAAAAGCGGCAAATAAAGAGGACTTCC
>Ga0210016_1000582_pt1 | contig 32515 bp, 38 predicted proteins | sample CryGeyCG2014_300_FD_185454 | JGI IMG/M metagenome (GOLD analysis project Ga0210016, IMG submission 185454) | Groundwater microbial communities from aquifer - Crystal Geyser CG02_land_8/20/14_3.00 (SPAdes) (version 2) | ecosystem: Environmental > Aquatic > Deep subsurface > Groundwater | place...
ACTCAAACAGGACTCGGTAATGGTCTGATACTTACCCTGTTCTGACACCACATGTTTTGAGAAAGATATTTTATTTCCCATTATCCTGTCCCTTTTTTGGTAACATTTTGGATGATTTGACATTGACCCCCATGGTAACATTATAGATGATTTGATTCGTGAGATTGAAAAATCCCAATTATTTTTGTATAATCACTTCTATAAAAATGATGGGGGTGAGTCAGATGAGAAAAAAAATTATATGCCTTGTATTTTTAACCTTATTAATAATTCCACTAATGTTAATTCTGGCAAGAACTGATGAGATAAATCAATATTTTAAACGGGGAGTAGAATACACTAACCAGGAAAAATACGATAAGGCAATTAAGGAATTTACCCAGGTGATTACAAACGATAAAGATTATGCCAATGCTTATCTCGGACTGGGTATTGTATATGTTCACAAAAAAATGAACAGAGAAGCTATTGAATTACTGAAAAAGGCGATTGAGCTGGACCCGAAGGAAAACATGGCTTATTTTATGTTAGCCAGGGTTTACGAAAAATTAGAAGAGGATAAAAATGCAATTCAACTATGGGAAAAATTCCTCACTCTGAAACCCGAAGAAAAATATGTCCAAATGGCAGAAAAACACTTAAAGAGGCTAAGGGCGAAAAAATGAAAAAAAATTCTTTTACACTTGCTGCTTGTTATTTACTGTTAACTGTTTTTATTGGTTGTATCTCACCAAGGGCATCAATCAAGCGGGACTATGATTTCAACCGGATCAAGCGGATAGGTGTATTGAAATTTGACAGTTCACAGATTGGCTATCTTTCTACTTATGACCCGGGAAATGCAGTGGCTGATGAATTTGTATATCAGCTTTTGGACAGGGGTATTATGGTGGTGGAACGTTCTTACCTGGAAAATATAATGAAAGAACAGGATTTAGGGGCAAGCGGAAGATTGGATGCTGCAACAATTAAAAGAATAGGCAAAATTCTGGGTGTGGATGCCCTGATTATTGGCACAGTAACCAAGAGTGTACAGGACAAAAAGGAAAGATTTTATTTAAGAAACGAGCAGGACAACCGGATACGGGAAGAGATATTTGTAGTGAATGCCGAGGTGGGCATTAATGCCAGAATGGTTGATGTAGAAACCGGCGAAATTGTCTGGGCAGGTGCTTATTCTTACGATTCCTTTTATATAGATAGTGCAATCGCGCAGACAGTCTCTGCTTTGATGGATACCTTAAAAGGTGTATTACCCGCAACAAAGACCAAATAACACCGCTCAATAACTCGTGGGGCCGTTTACCCCCCGGAATAGAAAAACTTGATTTTTAGAATCAGTCACATATTAGTTGACAAAAAATTTTTTTTGGGGGGTAACTCTAAAGATATAATTAAACAGAAACAGCTACAATCTGAGGAAAATTAACAATTTCTGTTTGATATTTTTTTGCCTTTGCCTCTTCTACAATTTCTTCTATTTTCTTAGCCACACCTGATTCAATCCATTCTTCACCACATTGGGCACATACAAAACAAGGGACATGCCTAACGATAACAACTCCTGTTTCTAAATCAACAGAATAGATTGCAGTTCCTTTTTTCTTTTGTCCTCCACAAAGTGGACATTTTTCCATTATATTCTCCTCCTGGTTTTGAAATCTTCTAAAAATTCGTCCATGGTTGGTTCATAAACAGTTATTATATAAACTTTTTTATTCGTTTCATCAAAACTTAATACAACATGAATAGGTTTATTTTCAATTATTGAAAATAATAAACAACTCAATACGGTTTTCCTTTATAGATACTCTAATCTTTTCTAAATTCATATGTGCTCTAATAAATCCTCTCTTATTATATAAAATTAATGTTTGCTAATCAATCAGGGGTAATTCTGAGGACACAACGCTTAATTAGTTTCATTAAATAACATTTCAATAACCGATATTTCTAATTTCTGCTTCAGAAAAACCAAAATAGTGTCCGATTTCGTGAATTACTGTTTTTATGATTTGTTTCTCAATATCTTGTTTGTTGCTGAATATCTTTTCAAAACTTCCTTTGTATAATTCAATCCTTGTCGGTTCTTGCTGAATATTGAACACAGAACGTTTGTTATGAGATATGCCGATGAATACACCGAATATTAACTTATTTTTAAATTTGTTTTGAAGTACCTCCGGCACCTTTTCTCTGGCAAGCAGTTTAATATTTTCTTTTTCTAATACCGCCTTGAACCTTTCGGGAATTCTATCAGTAGTATCCTCTACTATTTTTTCAAACTCAATCATATCCATGCTTTTATGCCTATGTATGTTCTACAAAGAATGTATTTTCAGAGTTTCAGAATCTATACGGATTGTTGTTTTAACATTACCGCGCGGGTTGAAGTCACCTGTGACTTCAAGGAATTTTGGTTTGAGCGTTTTGTATATATCACTGAATATTTTGTTTATTGCTGACTCATGAGAAATGTGCTGGTTGCGGTATTTGTTCAGGTAAAGTTTAACTGATTTAAGTTCTACTATATATCTCCTGGGGATATATGTTATTTTGACTGTTGCAAAGTCCGGGTAACCTGACCTGGGACATAAACAGGTGAATTCGGGAAATGTTATATCAACTTTGTAGTTACGGTTTTTATATGGGTTATCCCACAGTTCAAATTTTGATTCTTTTATTGCTTTTTCGCCGTATTTCATTTGTAATGTTTTTTTACTGATTCTATTTCATCCAAACAATCAAGAAATGCTTCGGTAATTTCAGGGTCAAAATGTTTCCCTTTTTCTTCTTTTATTATTTCAACTGACTTCTCTGAAGAATATTCTGATTTATATGCCCTATCTGTAGTCAACGCGTCAAATACATCAGCAACTGCAACTATTCTTGCCGACATCGGTGTCTCCTCACCCTTAAGACCATTCGGATACCCTTTACCGTTAAATTTTTCGTGATGCGACAATGCTATCTGTTCTGCTGTCCTCACTAACGGGGACTTTGAACCTGAAAGTATCTTCGCGCCTATAGTTGTATGGGTTTTCATTACCTCATATTCTTTATCAGTCAATTTACCCGGTTTTAATAATATTTCATCCGGAATTCCTATCTTACCTATGTCGTGCATCGGTGATGCATAGTATATGTTTTCTATTTCAACCGTGGGTAAGTTAAGTTTCTGTGCAATAATTCTTGAATATTCGCCTATCCTTTCTATATGTGAACCGGTATTACCATCTCTGAATTCGGCTGAAGCAGCCAATCTCTGGATTGTCTCAAGGTTTGATTCCTTAATCTCCAGCATGCGGTTTCTGACTTCTTCTTCAAGCTGTTTGTTATGGTTACGTAACAGGTCATGGTATTCTTTAACCTGGCGTAAATTTCCTACACGGGCAATGAGTTCAAAATTGTCTATGGGTTTATTAATAAAATCATCCGCACCTAACTGTTTCCCCCTGACTTTTGAATCTCTGTCAGTCAGCGAGGTAATCATCACAACGGGTATGTGACTGGTGGATGGACTGGATTTAAGTTTGGTGAGTACCTGAAAACCGTCCATCCCCGGCATCATGACATCCAGCAGAACTACATCAACCGTATTGTCAATCTGGTCTAGTGCATCTTTACCATTGTGTACAGTCAATACTGCATAACCGAAACTGGACAATACACTTTCCAGCAGTTTGGTAACGTTCCTGTCATCATCTGCAACAAATATCTTGGGTAGTTTAACGGTTTTTGCCATTATTGTTTGACCTTATAATATTCGCACATATCGGTCAGCATACACCTGGGACAATCGGGTTTTTTTGCATCACATATTTTTCTGCCGTGTTCAATTAAAAGGTTTGAAATGCCAAACCAGTCTTTTTTAGGGGTAATTTTCATAAGGTCCTGCTCAATCTTTACCGGGTCGTCGTTTTTACTCAGCCCTATCCTCTGTGATAGACGCCTGACATGTGTATCCACTGCTATACCTTCAACTATACCGTAACCATTACTTAAAACAATATTTGCTGTCTTGCGTGCTACTCCAGGCAGTGTAAGTAAGCCTTCCATAGTATCGGGTACTTTACCGTTATATTTTTTCAGTATAACCTTTGCCGACTGGACAATATTTTTTGCTTTGTTATGATAAAATCCTGTTGACCGGATTTCCTGCTCAAATTCTTTTATATCAGCATTGGCGTAATCTTTAAGAGTCCGGTATTTTTTAAACAGGACGGGTGTAACCTGGTTTACCCGTTTATCAGTACACTGTGCTGAAAGTATCGTAGCAACAAGTATTTCCGGCAGGTTAGAAAAATCAAGCGCAATTTTTGCAGCCGGATAGGATTTCTTTAATCTTTTGAGCAATTCATTAATATCAAACATAATTTTTTGCTTCTTTGACAATAACGAAATACTAGTCAAAATTCAATTGTCTTGCTAATCTTTGGGTATAAATTGGATATTCTTTTAACCACTTTTAGATTAATTGAGGCAAATAAAGTATTTCTTTTATCTTTAAAATCTTTTAAAGCCGTCCCCTTATGTTCTTTTGTTAAATCTAAAAGCAAATCTTTAAGATCTTTAGCACGAATTTTTTTAATCATTAAAAAATCCAGGTCTTCGGAGAATCGAGGGGAAGCATAAGCCAATCTTAGAGCAGTGCCGCCGTAAAAAATAATTTTTTTAGCTAATTTGCTTTGACTAAAAGCATTTAGAATTTCTATTTCAATATTTTCTCTAACAATATTAAGAGACGCTATTTTAAGTTTTTTAGTTAGAAGTTGCAAATTATACTGATCCATAAAAGTTTACCAAAATGTTAACTATCCTTCTTTAGTATAACAAATTTTTTAAACAAAACCTTCGTTTAAAGATAATTGTTTTTCCGTTCTATACTCGATAAAATCTCCATGCTATTATAATTTTTCGCTTATGAGCTTCACAAGATTGTATAAAAGTTCGTTAAACGGGACAGAGATATTCAGTTTTTTTGCCTCGGCAATAATGACGCCGTTTATATTTTCAATCTCAGTTTTCTTACCATTAAGAACATCCTGCAACATTGAATTAATGTTACTGCCGGTAAGAAGACATGTTTTTACAACCCTGTGCCTTAAATCTTTATACAATAATTTAATTCCTTTTGCAACAGACACACGGGTTGACTCGTCAGTGAGTTCAATTAATATCCTTTTTAAATATTTGTCTTTTATAAGTTCCCCGTTTTTCTTTTTAGTAACTGCTCCCAGAGGATTTATGGCTGAGTTAATTATAAGTTTTGACCACAGGGCGGACTCAATGTTTTTTACCATTCTTGTTTTAATTCCGGAGTTATTAAATACCCTATAAATCTCCTCGGATTCAGTCCCTAATAAAGTTTCTCCTGTACCTGCATGTTTAACCTTCCCGAATCCAATTGAAGTTGCTCCCTGGGAAGTCACACCCGCAGATACATTTGAAGAAAATTTCTTATGAACTGATTTTTTTATTGTTTCTATATTATTTATCCCATTTTGAAGTGTTAGAATTAAGGCTTTTTTATCAATACAAGGCAGGACTTTCTTAACGGCTGACTCTGTATCGTATGATTTTACCAGGACAATTATAAGTTCAGCAGGACCGATATTGTGAGCGTTTGTCGTAATTCCGATATCTTGCGGAGGGACTTTTATTTTTGACATCCCGGAAATTTTCAGTCCGTATTTCCGGATATGCCGGACTCTTGCAGGATTTCTATCCAATAACCAGACTTCATTGGACTTTGAAAGAAGTCCGGCAAACAAACATCCCATTGCCCCGGGACCAACAATAACTATTTTCATTTGAAATTTATAGCCGTTTTTCAAGTAAACCCGAACAAGTTCGGGATTCCAAAGGGAATCCTCAACTTGTTGAGGATATTTTATAATTTCCTATAGATTCAGGATATATCTATTACCGTTGGTTTATTTATTAAATTATATGCTTCGTTTAATAAAGATACATTATAAAAATCTATACCGCACCACTCTATTTTTAATCCGCCGCAAAAGTGTATATTACCGAATATATGAACTTTTGGCTTAATCATCTTTATCCTTTCTAATAACGATATACTGCCATGATGAACACCATCTGGAGTATAATCTAATATACCATAGGGCGGGTGGTGCGTTATCAAAACATCAATTCCTTCTGGAATATTGTCAAATATAATCTTTAATTTATCTTCTGATTTATTAAACGCCCAGTTATTAAATGGTAAACTCCATGGAGATCCATAAAATTTTACGCCATCTATTTCAATAGTTTTATCTTGAAGATACGTACAACCAGTAAATAACCCTAAACAATAGGGATTATTTTCTATTTGCAACTCATGATTTCCAGCAACAATAATCTTATGCTTAAAATTTAAATTTTTTAATAAATTATTAAATACAATTACATCTAATTCTGTACTGTATCCACTAAAATCCCCGGCAAATATAAGCACATCTCCTTCTGGTAGAGAAAATCCATAGTCCGCATGTATGTCAGAAAAACAAACAAGTCTCATCTAATTAAAATCCTTTATTAATCTAATCATTAATTTATCTACGTCGTTTACTCTGGGCACATCCGGTAATTTACTATTAATCTTTGCTTCTTCCAGTTCTTTCAAAAGATTATCAAACTTGTTTACTATTTGTTCATAAGAAAATTTACCTTGCTTAATTTGTACTAATTCTTGACAATTTGGTCTTGGCATTGTAATATGCGCTTTATTTAGTAATTCTACTCCTTGTTCTAACAATCTTATACAGTTCATTGCATTTTTAAGAGAGTAACCAAATTTTAATATTTGATCTTTTCTTTTAGCGCCGGTTTCTCCTGTTAATTTAGTTAGATTTTGGAACTCAGAGTAAGCAAATCCTTTAAATCTACAATATATCTTTTTACTTAAAAACATTAATCTATTTGCCCTTAATATTTTAGCTGGCTCTTCCATAATTCTAATACAATGTCCCGGAACAAAAAGCCACTCAAATACAGATGGATTAGAATTAATCGCTAATCTTACAAATTTTTGAATAGTGTACATTACTCTGTCTTCGTTTTCATCACTATTTCTTATGTCTTGCAATCCATTCAGTGATAAACATTCATCTAACGATGGTAGTAATATACCTCTAATATCATTATCGGAATCTTTGTCTGTAGTTCCGTATGCGTCTGAGCCATACAAAATCTCATATATTATTTTCATATACCAAGAAAGCCCGATAAATCGGGCAATCCAGGGATTCCCCGATTTATCCGCAGGATTATCTTATTTATCCGCAGGATTATCTAGTTTATCCGGATTATACTTCCCTTGAACATAAACCCATTTACATTATACAATATTATGTTGTATTATCAAAGGATTCTTTTATAAAAACAGGTAAGTAAACACTTATTGAGTATCAGGCGGATTTAAGTTCATTTATTATGCAGGGGATGACTTCGTAGAGGTCACCTTCTAAAGCAAAACTAGCGATTTTCATCATCGGTGCCTCTTTGTCTCGGTTTATTGCTACGATTATATCTGATGAGACCATACCAACTAAATGCTGTATCTGGCCGGAAATACCGCAGGCAATATAAATTTTAGGTGCTACTGTCCTGCCTGTCTGTCCAACCTGATGTGAATAGGGTATCCATCCGGAATCCACGGCAGCCCTGCTTGCACCGACAGCGCCGCCGATAACTCCTGCAAATTCTTCTATAAGTTTAAATCCTTCAGGCTTGCCAAGTCCTCTGCCGCCTGAGACAATAATATCCGCTTCAGCTAAGTTTACCCTGGCAGATGTATCCCTGACAAACTCAATGAATTTTGTCCTGTTTTTAATTCCCGTTAAATCAAATTTTTTCCTGACAATTTCGCCTTTTCTTGAAGTGTCCCTCTGTGCTTTTTTAAAAACTTTATGCCGGACAGTTGACATCTGGGGCCTGTGCTGAGGGGTCAGTATTGTCGCCATAATATTCCCGCCGAATGCCGGCCGTGTCTGCAATAAATTCTTGGTGTCAGGACAAATATCAAGCCCGGTGCAGTCAGCTGTTAGTCCTGCTTTTATCTTTGCTGCTACCCGTGATGCAAATGACCTGCCTATATTAGATGCACCGAACAGGACTATTTCGGGTTTCTCCTCTTTAACTAACCGTGCCAGGATTTCAGAGTAAGGGTCATCCTGGAAATCCTTAAATAGAATATCGTCAATTACATAGACTTTATTGGCGCCGTGATAGATAAGTTCCTGTGCCGATTGTTCAATATTATGTCCTATAAATACGGCACTGAGTTCTACCTTTAGTTTTTCGGCTAATACACCGCCTTCATTGAGCAATTCATATACAACAGGTGAAATTTCATTGTTTCTCTGTTCAGCATAAACCCATACACCTTTATAATCAGCGTAGATTTTTTTAAGTGTATCTTCTACCTGTTCTTTTTCAATAATTATCGCACCGTATTTCTTACAGGCTTCAACACAGGCACCGCAGAAATTACATTTAAGTACATCAATAACTGCTATTTTTTTGATTTTGCCCAATGGCTCATCCCGGTCAACCAGCATTATGGCACCAAACGGACAAGATTTTATGCAAAGCCCGCAGCCAGTGCATTTTCCTTTTATAATTTCTATTTTATTCGGCATTGTATCAAATTACTTTTAATTCTCTTAATTTATCCACCAGTTTTTTTGCAAGTTCCTGAGGTTCACCTGACAGCATATCCCCGCCTTTTCTTGGAGGCGGATAGAATATTTTTTTTACCCATGTCGGTGACCCCGACAGCCCTATACGGGACTTATCCGCATTAATCTTTTCTGCATTCCAGTGAGGTATCTGGGCTTTTTTTGCAGCCATCATACCTTTAAGAGACGGCAACCTAGGCGTATTTATATCTTTTACGACTGTTATAAGTGCAGGTAACGGTACTTCAACTATATCATAACCGTCTTCCATCATCCGTTCAACACGCATACAATTATCCGCAGGATTATCTAATTTATTCGTTGTCTGTTCAATCTTTCTCACATAAGATACATGCGCTATGTCAAGAGCCTCTGCAATACCGGGCCCCACCTGTGCTGTATCGCCGTCAGACGCCTGTTTGCCGCAAATAATTAAATCAAACTGCCCTACAGTCCTTATTGCCATTGCCAGGGTATAGGAGGTCGCTAATGTATCAGCACCTGCAAATGCACGGTCTGTAACAAGAACCGCTTCATCAGCACCGCGGGACAGGGTTTCTCTTAATGCGGACTCTGCCTGCGGCGGACCCATTGAAATAACCGTGACTTTACCGCCGAGTTTCTCTTTTAACCTGACCCCTTCCTCAACAGCATATTCGTCAAACGGGTTTATAATGGACTCTACGCCTTCCCGCTTAAGCGTACAGGTTTTATCGTCTATTTGGACATTAGTGGTAGCCGGGACCTGTTTTATACAAACTATAATATTCATAATTTTACTTAACGAAAAAATTATTTCTGGACAAGGAAATTATAAATATCTGATAATCGTCCATCTGAAGATGGACGCTACCCCACGATGTTTTACCGGGTAAAACAATACACGGGGGCAGGCAGTAGCGTCCAGTTTTAACTGGACGATTTTTGGAGGTTTTCCTTAATCAGGGCAGCAGCGATTTCGTTCCTTAGTACCTGGTTTGTACCTTCATAAATCTGGGTAATCTTTGCATCCCGCATACGCTTTTCCATAGGGTATTCCCTCATATAACCATACCCGCCGTAAACCTGTACGGCGTCAACCGTAACTTTCATTGCAACATCACTTGCAAAAAGTTTACTCATAGCGCATTCCCTTGTATGACGGGTTTTCATATCTGCAGCAACCATTTTTGCGGTAGCATATACTAAAGCACGCGCTGCTTCAACCTGGGTAGCCATATCGGCAAGTATATGCTGTATTGCCTGCAGTGAAGAAATTGGGTTGCCAAATTGTTTCCTTTGCCGTGAATATTCTACAGCATCCTCAAGTGCACCCGCTGCAATACCAAGTGCCTGGGATGCAACACCGGGTCTTGAAATATCAAGCGTTTTCATGGCAATTATGAATCCCTGTCCTTCCTTACCAAGCAGGTTTTCCCTGGGGACCTTGCAATTGTTAAATACAAGTTCCCTTGTTGAGGATGCACGGATACCCATCTTTTTTTCTTTTTTACCGAATGTAAATCCTTCCATGCCCTTTTCTAAAATAAAAATACTTGCACCCCGGGATCCTCTTGTTTTATCCGTCATTGCTACAACGGTATAGATTTCAGAATCACCCGCACTTGTAATAAAACATTTTGTGCCATTCAGTATATAATAATCCCCTTCTTTCTTTGCTATCGTCTGCATTGATGCAACATCGCTTCCTGAATTCGCCTCGGTAATGGCGAAGGATACCTGCTTTTTACCTTTAGCAATATCAGGTAAATATTTCTTTTTCTGCTCTTCAGTCCCGTATAACATTATTGGAAAAGTACCGAGTCCTGTTGCTGCCAGTGTAAGTGCAATTCCGCCGTCAACCTTTGACAGTTCCTCAACCAACAAAACAGTCTCAAAAATGGTCTTACCAAGCCCCCCGTACTCCTGAGGGACAAATATCCCGCACAAATCAAGTTTCGCCAGTTCTTCCATTATCGGCCAGGGAAACTCTTCTGTTTCATCATAATGTTCGCGGACAGGTTTGATTTTCTCATGAGCGAATTTTCTTGCTAACTCAACTATCATCTTCTGGTCATCATCTAAGAAATAGTCCATAATTATGCTTCCCCATATTATAATAACCTGAGTTTTCTCAATGCACTTTTTGCTGCTTCCTGCTGGGACTCCTTTTTGTTTCTGCCAAAACCTCTTCCAAGCACCTGTTTTTTTACTCTTACCTCTATTTCAAAAATTTTACTGTGTTCCGGGCCAGTTTCCTTTATAACTTTATAAACAGGCAACACTCTGTATTTTCCCTGAACAATCTCCTGAAACCTGCTCTTGTAATCCGTATCTACCAGAGTATCTATCTTCTGACAAAACCTGGAAACAACAAAATCCTTGATAGTACTAAACCCTTTTTCTAAATAAATCGCTCCAAGCAATGCCTCCAGAGTATTTGCCAGCATGCTTTCCCGCAGTCTGCCGCCCGAGGATTCTTCACCTGAACTTATAAACACATACTTACCAATATCTAATTCTTTTGCCCATTGGGCGAGTACCTTTCGGGATACAAGTTGTGACTTTATACGGGACAATTCCCCTTCCGCTAATTCCGGAAATCTTTTATATAAATGACCTACAACTATCGCTGAGAGTATGCTGTCCCCGAGAAATTCCAATCTTTCGTTCCACTTTTCTCCGCCATATTCCGCTGTATAGGATTTATGTGTCAGCGCTGCCGTAAATAAATCGTAATCCTTAAATTTTATTCCGATTGAATCTTCAAGTTTTTTTATATCAACCTGCATATATAAATTAGACCGCCTTCGGCGGCTTAAAACGTTTCACTGCAATAACGGCATTGTGTCCGCCAAATCCCAATGAACTGGAAATAGCGCAATTTATCTGTGCATCCCGTTTTTTGTTGGGGACATAATCCAGGTCACATTCAGGGTCAGGAGTTTCATAATTTATTGTCGGATGAATGAACCCTTTTTCCATACACATTAAAATCGCTATCAACTCAACAGCACCCGCAGCACCGAGCAAATGGCCTGTCATGGATTTTGTGGACGATACGGGTATCTTATAAGCTCTTTCTCCAAAAACTTTCTTGATTGCAGACGTTTCTATCTTATCGTTTAATTCTGTAGAGGTCCCGTGGGCATTTATATAATCTACTTCTTCTATCGGAATTCCACCGTCTTCAAGGGCTAGTTTCATTGCCCTTGATGCCGAGGTCCCGTCTGGGCTAGGTGCCGTCATGTGATATGCATCGTCTGTAGCACTATAACCACATAATTCAGCATAAATTTTTGCTCCCCGTTTTTGGGCATGTTCAAGAGTCTCTAAAACAATAATCCCTGAACCTTCACTCATAACAAAACCATCACGGTTTTTATCAAAAGGCCTGGAGGCTCCTTGCGGGTTATCGTTACGTTGTGATAACGCCCGTGCGCTGCAAAAACCCGCAACACCTACGGTTGTAATACTGGATTCCGCACCACCGGTAATAATTACATCGGCATCGCCATAACGCAGCAACCTCAATGAATCACCGATAGCATTATTTGAACTTGCACATGCACTTACAACACCGTAATTTACACCGGTGAAATTGAATTCAATAGCTATTTCTCCACCCACCATGTTAATTATTTCCATAGGCACAAGAAATGGGCTGACTCGCCGCGGACCTTTTTCAAGCAGCACGGCACATTCATCTGCAATGGTCTTGAGACCACCGATTCCACTGCCTACAATAACACCTATCCGGGTAAGGTCTTCTTTAGACAAATCAAGCATAGAATCAGAAATTGCAGATTGGGCTGCTGCTACTCCTAACTGCACAAACCTGTCCATACGCCGTGCTTTCTTTTTATCAATATATTCTTCAGGATTGAAGTTCTTTACCTCGCCGGCAATTTTCGTACTGTATTCCGAAGCATCAAATCGGGTAATTTTATCAATACCGCTTTTACCTTCACTCAATGCCTGTGTAAATTCTTCTTTACTCTTGCCGATTGGTGATATAACCCCAATACCTGTAATAACTATACGTCTATTCTTCATAAGTTGAGTTTAGAAAATTATAAAACAATTCGTCCCAATAAATTGGGGGATCCCTGGAGTTGCCCGATTTATCGGGCTTTCTTGTAGCGTCCGAATTCGGACGATTTTTAACTGGACGATTTCTTGGTTTCTAAAGTTTTTTATTTCTTTTTTGTCTTTATGTAATCTATCGCCTGACCAACGGTCTGTATCTTCTCCGCCTCTTCATCAGGAATTTCAATTCCAAATTCCTCTTCAAAATTCATCACTAACTCAACCGTATCAAGCGAATCCGCACCTAAATCATTCACAAAATGTGCTGTCGGTGTAATCTCCTGTGGGTCCACCCCCAGTCTTTCAACAATGATTTCTTTTACCTTTGCTTCAAGGTCTGCTGACATTGTTCCTTCCCTCCTCTCTGAATTTACATGTACATCCCGCCATTGACGGATATAACCTGCCCCGTAATATAACTTGATTCATCGCTGCACAAAAATACTACAGCTTTTGCCACATCATCCGCTTCACCAAGTTTCTGCAGGGGTATGAGCTCACTTAACTTCTTTTTTTGTTCATCCGACAGCGCATCTGTCATTGCGGTTCTGATAAACCCCGGTGCCACCGCATTTACTAAGATATTACGCGATGCAAGTTCCCGTGCCGCACTCTTTGTCAAAGCTATCACTCCACCTTTTGAAGCTACATAGTTTATCTGTCCGGGGTTACCCATCAGACCAACAACAGAAGCTATATTCACTATCCTGCCTGACCTTTGTTTCATCATAACCTTACTCACCGCTTTAGTACAGTTGAAGACACCTTTAAGGTTGACATCAATAACCTGACTCCATTCTTCATCTGACATACGCATTAAAAGGTTATCCCGGGTTATACCTGCATTATTTACAAGTATATCAATTTTAGAAAATTTGTCAAGTGTCTGCTTAACTAAATTTTCTACTTCAGCATAATTTGCTACATTAGTTTTTACAGATAACGTTTCAATTCCTGCGGTTTTAGCAATCTCCTCCGCAGTGGTTTTTGCCAGACTTTCATTAATGTCGGATATAACTATTTTTGCTCCCTCATTCGCTAAAGCATTTGCTATTGCACGACCTATACCCTGTGCCCCACCTGTTACGATTGCAACTTTATCCAACAATCTTTTGTTACACATAGTTAAACGAGTTCACATTTTCAATATTAAATACTTTTAATTTTCTATCTATGCGTTTTATCATGCCCGACAAAACTTTGCCGGGACCTATTTCAATAAATGTATCCACGCCTGAATTAATCATTTTATTTAATGACTTTTCCCATAAAACCGGATGGTCAATTTGTTTTATGAGTTTTCCCTTTATTTCTTCCGCAGATTTTGTTATCTCACCGTCACAATTTGTTACAACGAATATTTTAGGGTCGCTGAACTGATATTTTTTAATCTCTTCTGACATAAGTTCCGCGGCCGGTTTCATTAAACTTGAATGGAACGGTCCCGAAACATTTAACATTACTGTTTTTAATGCCTTCGCTTCTTTAGCAAGACTGACTGCCTCTTCAACTGCTTCAATATTTCCCGAAAGGACAATTTGTCCCGGGCAATTATAGTTTACAGGCTCGCAGACACCCTTTGCGGAAACTTTTTTACAAATTTCATCTATTTTATTTCCGTCCAGCCCTATAATAGCTGCCATGGTTCCGGGATTTTTTTTGCTTGATTGCTGAATAAACTCTGACCTCGCTTTTACAAGTTTAATACCGGTATCTAAGTCAAATACGCCTGCTGCATATAATGCTGAATATTCACCAAGGCTGTGACCCGCTACAAAAGAACAGCGGTCAATAAGGTTTTGTCTCTGCGCAGCAAAAACTTCAAAACAGGCAACGGAAACAACAAAGACCGCTAATTGAGTATTCTCGGTTTCCCGGAGTTTTTCTTCGGGCCCTTCAAAAATAATTTTCTTCAAATCATAATACAAAATCTCATCTGTCTTGTCAAAAATTTTTCTTGCTTCAGAAAAATTATCGTACAACTCCCTGCCCATGCCGACATACTGTGCACCCTGGCCGGGAAAAATAAGAGCAACTTTTTTATCCATAATATTATATTCTTATAACAGTCGCAGCCCAGGTAAGTCCGCCGCCGAATGCAACAAGTTCAACCAGGTCACCTGATTTAACCCTGCCTTCACGTATTGCCTCGTCAAGTCCGATAATGGTCGTTGCTGACGACATATTTCCATATTTATCCAAATTAACAAAAACTTTTTCTTTAGGCAGGGAGATTCTTTCTCTCAGGGCATCGATTATACGGAGATTTGCCTGGTGTGGTATAAGCAATGCAAGGTCTTCGGGTTTCCTGCCGCACATTTCCAGGGCTTTCTCTGATGCTTCAATCATTTTGATAACTGCGGATTTGAATAACTGTCTTCCGTTCATACTTATATATTGTAACCTTTTATCCAGGACATCTTTACTGAAAGGTTTACGCGAGCCACCCCCCGGCAACTTAAGGAGGTCATCCTGGTTACCGTCAGCACCTAAATACACCGACAGGATACTGCTTTTATCCTCATCAGTACGGGTCAATAAAACTGCACCTGCTCCGTCACCGAATAAAACACAGGTAGAACGGTCCTGCCAATCCGTTATTTTCGTCAGGGTTTCTGCTCCGATAACCAGAGCATTTTTATATACACCTGATTCAATAAAATTTTTTGCACATGCTAACGCATAAATAAACCCGCTGCATGCAGCAAGAACATCAAAGCAGACAGCGTTTTTAGCACCGAGTCCCTTCTGGACAAAACAGGCGGTGGAAGGAAATAACATATCAGGCGTTATTGTGGCGACAATGATTAAATCAATTTCTTCGGGTGATGTTCCTGTTTGCTGAAGAACGACTTTACTTGCCCCTATTGCCAGATCACTTGTAGCGGTATTTTCATCCGTTATACGTCTTTCTTTTATTCCCGTACGTGTGGTTATCCACTCATCCGTGGTATCAACCATTCTTTCCAAATCTTTATTAGTCAGAACTTTTTCGGGTAAAAATGAACCCGTAGCAAGTATTTTGACGCCGTATTTAGCCATTTTTTATATACTTCTGCATCTCTATGGATATTTTATTATTTATATTCTTATCTACAAACTCATTTGCCGTACGCAATGCATTGCTTATTGCTTTTGAATTAGAACCACCATGACAGATAATACATACTCCTTCAACACCCAGAAGTGGTGCCCCGCCGTATTCTGTATAATCAAGTCTTTTCCTTAAATCTTTAAGTGCACCCCAGATAAATGGTATGGAAGCAAATACTAATGGATGTTTTTTTAATTCGGATTTTATCAAACTGAACAGCATCCCGGCAATACCTTCACCAAATTTCAGAATGATGTTCCCGATAAACCCGTCACAAACAGCGACATCCACATTACCTGCAGGTATGTCTCCCCCTTCAATATTTCCGATGAAATTCAAACTGGTATTTTTAAGAAGTTTATGCGTTTCTATCGTAAGTTCATTCCCTTTAATCTGTTCTTCGCCTATTGAAAGCAAACCCACGCGCGGTTTTTCAAGACCGAATATTTCTTTAATGTAAATGTTTCCCATTATTGCAAATTCCAATAAGTTGTTAGGCTTACAATCAACATTTGCACCGACATCTAACAGGACACAAACACCTTTCAGGGTTGGCATGACGGTAGTTATTGCCGGTCTGCTGACCCCGGGGAGCCTGCGCCACAACATCATGGCTGAAGTCATAGCGGCTCCTGAATTTCCGGCAGAAACGATTGCCTGCGCTTTATTCTGCATCACAAGTTGTGCAGCTACCACTATTGAGGAGTTCTTCTTCCTTCTAACAGCAGAGGCGGGTAACTCATCCATACCCACAACTTCATCCGCATTGCAAATCTCAAGGTTCGGATGATTGAATTTGTGTTTTTCAAGCTCTTCCTTTATAATATTCTCTCTGCCTACAAGGACTACCCGGATATCATTATACTTCTTAACTGCCTGTATAGCACCTTCAACATTAACTGCGGGGCCATAATCGCCCCCCATTACATCAAGAGCAATCGTATTCATGCTGGTTTTTCTTCTTTTTTCTTTTCCTTTTTTGTTATCAAAAGTTCACCGTTATAAAATCCACAGCTCGGGCATATTCTATGTGACAGTTTAGGTTCACCACACTGCGGACATTTGGACATATTCGGGACATCAATACGCCAGTTTGCTGCGCGGCGCATATTCCGCCTCATACGCGTATGTTTTCTTTTAGGATTCGGCATTTTATTTTCTCTCCTTTATCACTGTTTTACACAACCGCAACTTTCTTCATTGAGATTTTTACCACACAGGGGACATAATCCCCTGCAGGAATCTTTACATAAAACCTTCATCGGCCTGGACAGAGCCAGGCTCTGTCTTAATTCCTCTTCAACATCTAATTCCTTCTCGGGTCCGAGTTCACTGACAGAAAATTTCTGCGTGCTACCCGTATTAACTTCATAATTGAAATCATCCAGACATCTATCACAGTTAAGAACAATTTCTCCGTTAATTTCTGTATAAAGTTCTATTGTATTATCGTCAATAAGCCTTACCTTAAAATAAACAGCCATGTTTTTTGCACTGTCGTATCCGGCTTTTTTTGCCAATATTTTATCTTCATATTGTCTCTCAAATAACCTGTTTTTTGATTTATAAAGGTCTTCAAATTTAATCTTCATTTTCAGGATTTTGATATTATATAAGGATAATATTAAATTGTCAAGTAGTTTTAAGAAAAGGATTACTGCAGTTGGGATAAATCGGCGATTTGTAAAAAGAGGGTATTAACAAACTTAAGCAATGCCAGCCTGTTATTTCTTATAGACATGTCATCGGCCATTACAAGAATTTTATCAAAAAAATCATCTATAGCTCCCCTTAAACCGACTAACCTCTTGAGTATCTCTGAATAGTTTTTATCTTCCTGAAAGATTTTAATATCTTCCTTTACCTTTCTCGTTTGTTGATAGAGTCTTTCTTCCTGGGTTTCCTTCAGATTATCTTCAATAATATCCAGTTTCCCAACTTCAATACCTTTCTTTTCTGCCTGCTTGAGTATATTTGCTGCGCGTTTATATCCGACAATCAAAGGTTCAAAATCAGAAAGTTTGCGGATTTCATGCAGAGACTTTAATCTACTCTCAATATCAATCAGATTGTCAAATCCTGTGGCCAACACAGCACGGACTTCATCAAACCTGTAATTTTTACTCTCAAATATAGTTTCCAGACGCTGCTGAAAAAAGTTCATTATATCAGATTCCAACCGCTCAGTATTAATTTTTATATTTGGAGGCAAAAGCGACATGGATTTTTCAATCAAATCTTTCAATGAAACATTTATTGTTCCATCCATCAGTATTCTCAATATCCCTGCTGACTGTCTTCGTAGTCCATAAGGGTCAGCAGAACCCGTAGGTATCAAGTCAATAGCAAAATCACTCACAATGGTATCAATTTTGTCAGCAACTGAAACAATCTTACCCGTAATACTTCCGGGTAACATACCATCCGCAGTCACTGGCAGTCTATGCTCTTCAATGCCGGTTGAAACTTCCAATGGTTCTCTGTCATTTTCTGCATTGAGTCTTCCTGCAATTCCTTCCAGTTCAGGCCATTCAAAAATTGTGTCTGTCACCAGGTCTGCCTTGCATAGAGAAGCCGTCCGCCTTATATTTTCTTCCTCTTTACCTTTTATACCCAGGCTATCACATATCCAGGCTGACAATTCCACAACTCTCCTGGTTTTGTCGTACATTGTCCCGAGTTTCTCATTAAATATCACACCTTTAAGTTTCTCAACTTTTGATTCAAGAGAAGTCTTCATATCCTTGTTATAGAAAAACTCTGCATCTTTAAGCTGCGCGGCGAGGACCCGCTCATATCCTTCACGAACAATCTCCTGATGTTCTGATATACCGTTTCTTATACCAACACAATACGAGGTCAAATGACCTTTATCGTCAACTACGGACATAAACTTCTGGCTTTTTATACAGGTCTCAAGCAGTTCCTCGGGCAATGACAAAAACCTTTCATCAAACCTGCATAACACCGCTGAAGGATACTCTACAAGACAATTTATTTCATCAATCTGTTTATCTGTATATTTCAATCTGCCATTTACTTTTTTTATAGTTCCCTCAGCAAGTTTCTCTATCATTGCTTTGCGCTGTTGGTGGTCAACGATAACATAATTATTCCTTAGAGTTAAAACATATTTATCGGGTTCTATACCCCTGAGTTTTTTGGACGATATTATATAAGAGCCGTATGTAAAATTGCCTGACGAAACATCCGCTATTTTCAATTTTATTACCTTTTTACCATAAAGTGCCATTATATTCCTGATAGGCCTTGCAAATCTTATCCCTGAACTATCCCAGGTCATCGTCTTGGGAAATGAAATGCTAAAAATAATCTTCACAAAAATTTCAGATAATTTCTTTTCTGTCTCTTCGCCGGGTATTTTCTTGATGATACGTATACATTCACCCTTTTCTGTTTTTTTCACACTCAAGTCTGACACACTGGTTCCTTTTGATTTCGCAAATCCAACAGCAGCAGGTGTATAATTTCCGTCTTTATCTTTTGCTATGTCAAGTTTGGGTCCGACAATCTCTGTAACTTTTTCTTCAGTCTTCTCGTTTAATTCTTTTATACAGACAGCAAACCTCCTCGGGGTAGCGAATATTTCAATTGAACCGTATCTCAGTTTCTGTTCATCAAAAATATTTTTACAGTTTACCTTTAACTGCTCAATCGCCGGGGGAATAAACCTGGCCGGTATTTCTTCAGTATAAATTTCTAACAGTGCATCTTTCATTAAATACTCTCTTTATGGTGAGGTTTATTTTGTTCTACGTATGATTCGGCAATTTTACGGGACAAATTTCTAACACGGGCAATGTATGACGTCCTCTCAGAAACGGAAATTGCCCCCCGTGCTTCTAACAAATTGAATAAATGCGAGCATTTCATAACTGCGTCATACGCCGGGGAAACAAGTTTTATATCAATAAGCCGGTTTGATTCTTTTTCCCAATCGTCAAAATGACGGCGTAAAAGTTCAGGGGAAGATTCTTCAAAGTTATAACACGACCACTGGTATTCATCCTTCAGATGGACTTCGCCATAAGTTGTGCTTCTATTCCATAAAACATCAAACACAGAATTCTTTTTCTGGGAGAACATTGCAATTCGTTCAAGACCATAGGTAAGTTCAACAGAAATCGGATTCAGGTCAAACCCTCCAACCTGCTGAAAATATGTAAACTGTGTGATTTCCATACCGTCAAGCCATACTTCCCAGCCCAACCCCCAGGCACCCAGTGTGGGACTTTCCCAGTCATCTTCAACAAATCGTATATCATGTTGTTTAAGATTTATGCCTATTGCTTTAAGTGATGAGAGATAGGTTTTCTGAATATCCTTTGGGGCAGGCTTGATTATTACCTGGTATTGATAGTAGTGCTGAAGCCTGTTAGGGTTTTCCCCATAGCGTCCATCAGCAGGTCTGCGCGAAGGCTCAACGTATGCCGCCTTCCATGGCTCAGGCCCCAGACACTTGAGAAAAGTTGCAGGATTAAACGTTCCTGCGCCTTTTTCTATATCATAGGGCTGGAATATTACGCATCCGCGCTTTGACCAGAATTTCTCTAAAGCAAAAATTATTTCTTGAAAAAACATTTTTAAACCCCGATATTCACCTTCAACGGCTTCGGCAAATATTCATAAAGATAATCTTTTACCTGTCCACTAATTAATCTTTCAATTTTCTCCGGAATATCCAGTTTGCCCACTTCCTCGCCGGAGAGTTTAAATATCTTGTGAAAATAATTCAGGGTCTGCTTGTCGGTCATCACTGAATCAAGGTCAACTCTGACACATTTATCGCACAGTATCCCTTTTTCCTTCAAACTGAACGTCCACTTTCTATCCTGGTGTGAGGAGTATATTATACCACAATGCACACATTTATTCAATTCAAGTCCCCAGCCGGAAAGTTTCATATATCTCAAAATAAATGCCAGAAAAATCCTCCGGGGATTTCCTGTCTGCTCAAGCAGTTCCAGGGTTCTCTTTAGCAAATGGTATTTCTTTTCGTTCTTACTGTGTAAAGGCGTCAGCAGTTCAACAATCTCTATAACCTGACAGGCACCGGCATATTGCAGAGGCTTTTCCCTTAATATTGAAAATAAAGAAATCAGTTCACCGCCTACAATTTTTATAAAACTCCCATTCAACGGGTCCCCGTAAAACATAAAATTTGCTTCAACTAATGGTTCCGTTGCCATAAGTAACTTTGCAGTAATCTTCCTTGAACCCCCGGCAACCGCCCTGACTTTACCCAAATCTTTTGTATAAATTAAAAGAACCTTGTCGGCTTCACCCAGATAGTCTCTCTTAATAACTATTCCCGCAGTTTTATGATACATAATATCAGAACTGTCCCAATACTTACATTTAAACTTTTTATCTACTCCTCTAATAATTTTCGGGATAAATTATGCAATTCCTGGTTAGCCAGGGCTAAAATTTTCTTTTTTACTGCTCTGGAAAAGTATTCTTTTTCTGTCTTGGTCAATTTCTCTCTGTTTAGTTTTTTCAAAAACAATTCTTTTTGTTTGGGTGAAAAAATCTGTGACATTGCATACTCAAGATTGAATTGTTCTTTTACTGAAAGCAAATCGTTGAGTTTAGACTGTGCCTGACTAAAATAATTATTAAAGGTAGCCTTTAATCGCACACTGGACATAACACGATTTGTAACTTCAAAATCTTCATTGTTTTTAATTTTTTTTAAAAAATCATCAATCTTTGTCTTTTTATCGGACGGTAGAGATTTATACAATTTATCTACCCACGAAAATTTTAAGCTGAGATTTCTATAAAGAGCCAGCGATATTACGATTAAGTTATCCAGTGAAGATTTATCAACTTTATTTTTAAAATAATTTTTTAATTCATTGTAATTGAATAATCCTTTCCCTTCGCTATTTTTTAAAATAATAGGAAAACCTTCCCATAGACGAAAGTCCTTGCTTTTAACGACATCCACTATTGTAGCATTTATATTTTGAGGTTCTTCCATATCAAATAATGGAAATCCAAGAGCACTCAATCTTTTTATTAATTCATCTTTGACCATTGATAAAACCTTCCTTTTTCAACATTTCAAGAAAGTAATCTAAATTTTTATTAACCTTATCTTCTGATATATCATAAGAAGCTGTTTCTCTAAAACGTTTTATAAGAAAATTAAGATCTATTTCTCGAGCTTTACTTTTCATTAAAGAAAGACAATCTTCCATGTCTGCACCTGTTCCCCTAAATAATTTGCTTATAATAAGGTCGTAGTAATTTAGTATCCCCAGATAAATATAACTAAATTCCTTTAATAATATATGCTTTTCCTTATCCAATGGCGAATCCAGTAATTCTGTAGTATGCACTCTATTACCTATAAACAAATCAAATATGAAATTATCATCTCTGGCCCAACCTGTACCAGTTTTAGATTTATAACCAATCTGCTGTAAAATATTTAAAAGATACTTATATTCTGATAATTCAGGAACAATGAAATCTATATCTTTCGTGGAAGCTTTGATTCCCAAAAGTGTCAGTGCAGTACCTCCACAGGTAATCAGATGTACCTTCTTTTTGAGAAAACTATCCCATGTTCTAATTATGTCAAATAATCCTTCTTTGTCTATTCTGTATTTCATGTATTTGTACCTATAAATACAACTATTTGTATATTATAATACAATTGTTTGTATATATTTATACAAAATTTTACGGGAAATGTCAAGTATTAGAATTTAATTACCTCCGTCCCCGTTATTCGCTGTCCCTATTTTATTTTCAGTTTTAGTTTGTGGACTTTGCGTTTGTCGGATTCAATTATTTCTATGATTGCATTGCCCAGATCAATCTTCTCACCAATTTTTGGTATGCGGTTTAAGGCAGTAGATATAAGTCCGCTTATTGTATTGAACTTTACGTCTGTCTTTAAGTTAAGTTTCAGTTCTTCGTTAATTTTGTCTACCTCTTCGCTCCCTCTTATAATCCAGGAACCATCGGGTAATCCTATAATGGTTTTTTCCCGGATGTCATACTCATCGTATATTTCACCCACAATCTCCTCAACCAGGTCTTCAATCGTTACCACTCCTACGGTGGAACCGTACTCATCAACGACTATAGCCATGCGATGATGCCCTTTTTTAAACTCATACAATAAACTGATAACAGAGGCATTTTCAGGAACAAAATACGTGGGTCTTATTAAATCGTCAATAAGCAGTAACTCTTTATTGCGGAGAGCAACTATCAAATCTTTAGTATAAATGATTCCGGTTATGTTGTCCCTGGTATCCTGATATACAGGCACTCGCGAATAACCTTCCTCTATCACCTGCTGGATTATATTTTCAAGTTTGTCGTTATAATTAACGGCAAATATTTTTGACCGGGGTATCATGGCTTCGGCAATTCTTCTTCTGCCGAAGGAGAATACGTTCGTTATCAGTTTTCTTCCCCGGTGCGATATGAAGTCACTGCTTTCCCCGGCCAGCATAAATTTCAACTCTTCTCTTGTAAGGAACGGCTGCTCATGTGTTTTGTGCAGGTTTAAGAACTTCAGTATACTTTCTGCAATGTTAACAAGCCCATCAGAAACAGGGATTGTTAACTGTGAAAATAATATCAGTGACTTTATGTTCGTCAAACATACTTTTTCTGAATTATACCTGCTGTAAACTTTTGGCAGAATATCACCAAAGATTAGAATTCCGAGCGTACCGATAAGCGGTATAACCCATACAAATAAATTTAGACCTGTTACCTTCTGTATATCAAATACTAATGATGTAAATATAACGCCTGCCCCGACATAGGCTAAATTTGTGCCGATAAGTATTGAAGCAATTATATGGTTGGGTTCCTGTTCCCACATAGTCAGACATTTGGATAGTCTGCTGCTGTCTTTTTTTAGTTTTATCAATCCGCCGGCGGATATACTGAGAAGTGCTGTCTCGGTGCCGCCAAAATATCTTATAAAAAATATACAGATAATATAAAGCGTGAGTTTAATAATTAACAGGGTAATGTTCATTTTTGTATAGCAGAGTGTTTTTCTATTGCCAGATCATATTCGTCTGATATTTCGCCGACGATTTTTTCAAGTATATCCTCCAGTGTCAGGAAACCCTTTAAATTCCCCCTGGCATCGGATATAAAAGCACAATGTGTGGTTCCGTCCTGCATTTTATGGAGTAAATCAATTACCTTTTCTTTTTCAGAAATAATGTACGGCGGACGAACAATGTTTTCAGAAAAAGTATTCATGCCTTCCCTGCCCTGCGTAATTATGTCTTTCATTAATATAACACCTGCAATCTTTTTCCTGTTTTCTTTATAAACGGGTATCCTGCTGCGGCCGGTTTCAAGCAGGCGATCCATTATACGGTCTGCGGGAGTATCTATATCAATTGAGTCAATTTTATCTAATGGTATCATTATCTCGCTCACTTTCATCTTATCAAGTTTCAGCACACCGTCTAACATAGAACCGGTTTCTTTTTCTAAGCCGCCTTTTTCGCTTGAATCCAGGACAATGTTTCGCATTTCTTCAGTGGTTAAGGATGACATAATCCCCACGGTAGCCACGGGGACAAAATCATTCTTTGGCACAAACCTATCAACTAACCACAATAACGGAAAGATTAGAGGCGAGAGAATTTTAGATATGAGAGTCAACGGGTCAATGACACTCAAAGTTATTCTTTCGGGATTACTCTTACTGTAAATTTTCGGCAGAATTTCGCCGAAAATAAGCAGAGCGGATGTCGTCAGAATCCACACTAATGGTTCCAATATTTCCCGTTTTACTAAAGGTGGACTGAAAATTGCCAGCGCTATTACTGTCGCGAGTGTACTGATAAATATATTAGTGACTGTATTCCCTACAAGTATTGTCGTCAAGAGGAACTGGGGATACTGCAACCATCTGGCAAGAATTTCGCCGAAAGATTTTTTAATTCTGACTATTTTTTTTATTTTGGACCTGGAAACAGAAGTGAGTGCAGTCTCGCTTGCAGAAAAGAATGCCGAAAGAAAAAATAGGAATACCAGGACAGTTATTTCAAGTAATAAAATCATTAAGAATTTCTTCCTGCCTCCTTAACATTTTCCGTCTTGAGCTTTCCGTATCATCCCGCCAGTCAAGTAAATGTAAAACTCCATGTATGACAAGAAATAATATTTCCTGTTTAAAAGTATTGCCATATTCTTCTGCCTGTTCTTCTGCCCTGTCAAGCGATATGAATATATCACCTGCTATTGAGCCTTTTTCATTATATGGAAAGCATAATATATCCGTCGGAGCCTCCCTGTCTAAATATTGACTGTTGAGTTTTTGAATTTCATCGTCAGAAGTGAGAATAACCGCTAATTCACACCCTGAATTATGCCTTTCATATTTTAGTGTCCTGAATACAATCTCGCGGATTTTATTGTGGAGTTCTTCCGGTACTTCTTTAGAGGTGTTGAATTTATGAACCCGTATCTTTTGGCTTGTTATTTTCTTTTTCTTCATACTCTATTCTTGAATGGAATATGCCGGTCAATGTAGATACGATGCTCTCCGCAATCTTATTAAGGTCGGATAGTGTAATGGGTGAATCATTAAACTGACCGTCAGTGAATTTATCATTGATAATTTTCTCTACCATATCCCTTAAACGAGCGTTTGTTGGTTCTTCTATAAGTCTTGAAGCTGCCTCACAGGCATCTGCCAGCATTAAAACGACTGACTCTTTTGTCAGGGGCTTGGGCCCGGGATAACGAAAATCATGCTCTGGAATAACGCCGTTTTTTTCTAATGCCTTCCGGTAAATAGAATGCATAACTGATGTGCCGTGGTGCTGTTCTATCATCTCTATTATTGGTTTGTCAAGATTCTTTTGCCTGGCAAGTTTTATACCTTCTTTAACATGTGAAATGATTAGCAGACCTGACATTGAGGGCGGAATACTGTCGTGTGGGTTGTCCATCGCTCTTTGATTTTCAATAAAATACTCTGGTTTAACTAATTTGCCAATATCATGATAATATGCTCCGACACGCACCATCAATGTACTGGCTCCTATTGATTCCGCAGAATGTTCAGCAATTGATGCTACTGTAAGTGAATGGTGATATGTTCCGGGCGCTTCTACTATCAGTCTTTTAAGCAATGGCTGATTAAAATCAGCAAGTTCAAGTAGTTTTATGTTTGTGATTCTTGAAAAAAATGTCTCTAACGGCGACAATAACCCGAATACACATATCATTGATATGAAACCATTGAGCGAAACCCACAACAGGTCGGACCTGAGATGACCGTTTGATGAATTCATCAGAAACTGCATTATCAATATTAACATAGCATTAACAAGAATTATCTTTAAACATGAATATGTTACATCCTGTCTGTGGACTATTCTTCTGCTTAAAGCAACCGCTACTATCCCGCTCATAAAATGAAAGAATAAATATTCTATTCTGAAACCGTTCAGGATACTTGAAGCAAATGAAACTACAACAATAAATATCATAGATACCTGTTCAGAGAGAAGCAAGGAAGCCAATATAGCCATACCTGCTATAGGTACAATATACGGCGATGCTTCAGGAATAGATTTCACAGATTCAATAAATAGCACAGTTAATATGAGCAAAAGACCCAGCAGCATCATTGCATCGTTGTCTTTAGATAATTCAGAATCTATTCTTTTCATATATGTGATGAACAATACGGTGGTCAAAATCAACAAAATTATAATTGAAAGTATTTTCTCCGGTGAAGGACCTATTTCTATCGCAAGGACAAGGAGTATAAAAACGCCTGTCGTGATTATTATAAACGACAGTGGAAGACGGACTTCGCGATACCAGAATGGGATTTCCTCTGTAACTATGGGGGTGGGTTTTTTCTCCACCCAGGCGAGAACTTTTAAAACTATGCGTTTAATTAATTCTTTAATCATTTCTTGTTATTATCCCATTTTTCGTATGCTTTGATTATATCCCTGACCAATTTATGCCTTACCACATCCACTTCAGATAACCAAATAAATTTTATATCTTTTATCCCGCTGAGTATTCCCCTTATCAGAACCAGGCCCGAGGAGCGTTCCTTACCATCTAAGTCAATCTGTGTAATATCACCTGTTATGACAACCTTTGAGTTAGGCCCGAATCGCGTCAGAAACATTTTCATCTGTTCAGATACTGTATTCTGTGCTTCGTCAAGAATAATAAATGCATTCTCCAAAGTTCTTCCACGCATATATGCTAACGGAACAATTTCAACCACTCCATCTTCCCTGTACCTGCGAAATTGTTCAGTCCCCAGCATAACATAAAATGCATCAAATAGAGGTGTCAAATATGGACTAACCTTTTCATATAAATCACCGGGAAGAAATCCCAATCGCTCCCCCGCTTCAATGACGGGCCGCGTCAAAATTATTCGGTTAACTTTCCCCGCAGTCAATTCTGCCAATGCAGAAGCGACCGCAAGAAAAGTTTTACCTGTCCCCGCAGGGCCTATGCCAATCACCATATCATAGTTTCTTATTGCTTCAATGTAATCTTTTTGATTCTTTGACATCGGAACTATACGTCTGCCAGTGTATGTCCTATATACAGTATCCGGATTTTCGGGAGTATCTGATGAGTTATTCGTTTTTTTATTCCTTAATTCAAATAACTTATCTGAAACTTTATTAACATTACTTTCACTGCCTATTATTTCAACCATATATTTGTTAAGATTGGAATCCTGAGAACAGTTTATCTTTACACTATGTATCCTCTCTAATTGACGGATATTTCTATCATTCTCACCTAAAACCATCATAACCTCATTATTATCATCTAATATTATTTTTCTTTTCGCCATTTAAGTAAAATCCTGAAGGATTAACTCCAGGGATCCCCCGATTTATCCGCAGGATTATCTTATTTATCGGGGTTATAATTTCTATACTTTAAAAATTTTTTATGGAATATAAAGTATCTGCTTGGGATATATGACGTTGGGGTCTTCTATCTGGTCTTTATTGGCATTATATATCCTTCGCCACTTTTTGCCATCACCATAATATTTCTTTGCTAAATTCCACAGACAATCGCCTGTCTCCTGCCATATCCATACCTTATGCGTTATACCCTCTTTTTTATCCTCTGCACATATACTAAAACTCAACGCGGTAATGATTAATAAAATGCATAAAAGGATTTTTTTCTTCATTTATCCCTCTGTGGTAATTTTATTTCTATATCCAGTTCTTTCAACTGTTTTAAACTCACGACATCAGGTGCATTTGTCAATGGACATATACCCTTTTGTGTCTTTGGGAATGCTATAACTTCCCGTATTGAATCTTCGCCTGTCAGTATTGCTATAAACCTATCAAAACCCAGAGCAATACCGCCGTGCGGAGGTGCACCGTATGTCAAGGCGGAAAGCAGAAAACCAAATCTTTCCTTTGTTTCTTTTTCGTCAATTTTCAGTATTTTAAATATTCTATTCTGTAAGTCCATTTTATGTATACGGATACTTCCGCCGCCTAACTCTACCCCATTCAATACAAGGTCGTAGGCACGACCTGTTATATCAGGGACCGAACATTCAGGAAATTTATCAATCAGCCCTAAATCCTGCTCCCTGGGCATTGTAAAAGGATGGTGCATTGAAACCCACCTTTTTTCTGTCTCGCTCCATTCAAACAAAGGAAAATCGGTTATCCATATAAATTCCATCGTTTTTTTGTCTTTAATAATATCAAACTTTTCTGCCAGATGAAGTCTCAATGTACCGAGAACGTTGTTGGCCACATTAATTTTATCAGCAACAAAAAATATTATATCGTTCGGGACTGATTTTGTTTTTTCAACTATTTTTTTGAGCTCCTCATCAGTAAAAAACTTTTTTATCGGCGACTCAAGTTCAGGGAGAGGACCGGTATCAATTACCTTCAGCCAGGCGAGACCCTTTGCACCCTGTTCTATTGCAAATTCCGCTAACCTGTTTATCTCCGTATTTGATATTTTTGCTCCGTCTTTAAGACATATAGATTTCACCTGCCCTCCGGATTTTACTGTCTCGCTGAAAACCTTAAACCGGGAACTTTCTACGATTTCCGTAACATTCGTCAATTTCATATCAAACCGTGTATCGGGCCTATCCGACCCATACTCATCCAGAGATTGTTGATAACTCATACGACTGAAAGGCACCTTTATATCAATGTTCATAGTATCTTTAAGTACATTAGTTAGCATATTCTCAATTAAAGTTATTATATCGTTTTCGTCAATAAAAGACATTTCCAAATCCACCTGTGTAAACTCCGGCTGTCTGTCAGCACGCAAGTCCTCATCACGGAAACATCTCACTATTTGAAAATATTTATCAAATCCTGAAACCATAAGAATCTGCTTGAATAACTGCGGTGACTGCGGTAAAGCATAAAAACTCCCGGGAGAAAGTCTTGAGGGAACAAGGAAATCCCTTGCACCTTCCGGAGTTGATTTTGTCAGGAAAGGCGTTTCTATTTCAATAAAACCCTGCCCGGTGAGATATTTTCTTATGGATTGTGCTATGTGATGCCTTAAGACAAGGTTCTCCTTCAGGTTTGTCCTTCTTAAGTCCAGATACCTGTATTTCAACCGTATTTCTTCGCTTACGTCTGAAAAATCAGAAATTTCAAATGCCGGAACTTCCGATGTATTTAAAATCTCAAGGTTTTCAGCAACAACTTCCACTTCACCTGTTGGTAATTTTGGGTTTACCGTCCCTTCGGGTCTCCTGCGGACATTACCTTTTATGCCAATTACATATTCGGGCTTGAGTTTTTCTGCTTTATTAAATAATTCTTTCTTGTCAGGCTGAAAGACTATCTGGACCAATCCTTCACGGTCACGCAAATCAATAAAGATTACTCCGCCATGGTCACGTCGGGAATGCACCCAGCCATAGAGATTAACTATTTGTTCTATATGCTCTGCCCTGACTTTACCGCAATAATAGGTCCGTTTTTCCATATTTATTCAATAAATGATACCAAAAAAATAGCCTTTCGTCAAATTGAACTGAGATTAGAACTTTGGATTAAGTAAACGACACATGAGTGACCAGAGCAATGCTTTCGTAAAGCATTACTGTTTTTGATAAGGGGCAGTTACTCGTTTCAATCCACGCTCCCGTACAGGGAGCGACTTTTACGATAATATCTTCTACGAGCTTAGCAGCACGTTTCAATCCACGCTCCCGTACAGGGAGCGACTTGATATAAATGGTATACCGGACACGATAAAAGGTTTCAATCCACGCTCCCGTACAGGGAGCGACATACATGGAAACACAAAAGACTATTAACGAAGCGGTTTCAATCCACGCTCCCGTACAGGGAGCGACTTTAAGGTTACAGGAAAAGTTATTTGCACTTTATGGTTTCAATCCACGCTCCCGTACAGGGAGCGACTACAGCAAGTGGCGGAAGTGCTACACAAGATGTTTTGTTTCAATCCACGCTCCCGTACAGGGAGCGACTAAATATTTTTCATAACATTTCTCATATTCATTGTTTCAATCCACGCTCCCGTACAGGGAGCGACTAATCCATTTTCCTCATCCCCCTCTTTTTTTTCTCGTTTCAATCCACGCTCCCGTACAGGGAGCGACTGACCTATCCCGATGATTTTGTAGGGCAGATTTTGTTTCAATCCACGCTCCCGTACAGGGAGCGACGCAAAAAGTGTAGTAAAGGTGAGGTCAAAATTGAGTTTCAATCCACGCTCCCGTACAGGGAGCGACGAAAACAAGCATCTAATTGGAAAGGAGGATTAACAGGTTTCAATCCACGCTCCCGTACAGGGAGCGACGATGAGAAAAAGATTAAGGGGGCGAATCCAGTTGAGTTTCAATCCACGCTCCCGTACAGGGAGCGACAATTTCTTGGTGTGCAATCCAATCGCTGTGCAAAGTTTCAATCCACGCTCCCGTACAGGGAGCGACAGCGTTATTTGTTGCAATGTTAAATTGCTTGTAATGTTTCAATCCACGCTCCCGTACAGGGAGCGACATCAATCTGGGGTGGTTCTGGATAGAGCAGGCGGTTTCAATCCACGCTCCCGTACAGGGAGCGACAGGTTTTTGATGTGGATGCTAATGGTGTAATTATGTTTCAATCCACGCTCCCGTACAGGGAGCGACGGCAGAAGTTTTATAATAATGCTGTGTCAATACCAGTTTCAATCCACGCTCCCGTACAGGGAGCGACCGGCTGTTATACATATCCCATTTGAACATCTTGTGTTTCAATCCACGCTCCCGTACAGGGAGCGACTAACAATATGAGTATAGGCGGTGCAACGAGTAAGTTTCAATCCACGCTCCCGTACAGGGAGCGACTATGAGGCTGACCCTGTTATACTACTGGAAAAAGTTTCAATCCACGCTCCCGTACAGGGAGCGACCAGGTGTGCAGTTTAATAGCCAAAACCATAAATTGTTTCAATCCACGCTCCCGTACAGGGAGCGACCGGGTTGAGATATAAAAGTTTTAAGACTGGCGAGAGTTTCAATCCACGCTCCCGTACAGGGAGCGACCGACATTGTTGTTTGTTGTAGTCCTACATTCGAGTTTCAATCCACGCTCCCGTACAGGGAGCGACTACGAGGACACAAGGCGGTTCAGGAATTACTGCGTTTCAATCCACGCTCCCGTACAGGGAGCGACAGAACAGAGCAAATCTCAAAGAGGGGGGTAATATGTTTCAATCCACGCTCCCGTACAGGGAGCGACCAAGTTACACAGTCAGAGTTGCTGACGGTAAATGTTTCAATCCACGCTCCCGTACAGGGAGCGACTAATAGCGTTGCCATCTACACCGATTGCCACAGTTTCAATCCACGCTCCCGTACAGGGAGCGACAAAAAATAGCCCTTGACAAATCATAGTAATATGATGTTTCAATCCACGCTCCCGTACAGGGAGCGACAAACCAGGAAAGCATAGAAGATATAGCTCCTATGTTTCAATCCACGCTCCCGTACAGGGAGCGACCGACCCGATAATTGACCCGGAAGCGAGAATGACGTTTCAATCCACGCTCCCGTACAGGGAGCGACTATGAAAATGGGGATAAGGTTTATGCCATATTTTGTTTCAATCCACGCTCCCGTACAGGGAGCGACCTAATTGTTTTTTTTAATGTATCTGTCCAGTCAGTAGTTTCAATCCACGCTCCCGTACAGGGAGCGACTTTTCTCGCTTACAATATCTCCATCAATTAATGTCGTTTCAATCCACGCTCCCGTACAGGGAGCGACAGTAAATAATAATTGCCCCTGGTGGACATTCCATAGTTTCAATCCACGCTCCCGTACAGGGAGCGACTTTGTAACTACTTTTATCGCTCATTTACCGTCAAGTTTCAATCCACGCTCCCGTACAGGGAGCGACTGACAACTCATAGCAATATGATATAACAAAGTATGTTTCAATCCACGCTCCCGTACAGGGAGCGACCAGGAACAGGTGCGAAAGCTATCGGTATCAGAATGTTTCAATCCACGCTCCCGTACAGGGAGCGACTTTATGTTCATATATTTTCACCCCCTCTGTTTGTAGTTTCAATCCACGCTCCCGTACAGGGAGCGACATCTTATCTTGAAAAACAAACTGTATCC
>Ga0210016_1000583_pt1 | contig 32458 bp, 35 predicted proteins | sample CryGeyCG2014_300_FD_185454 | JGI IMG/M metagenome (GOLD analysis project Ga0210016, IMG submission 185454) | Groundwater microbial communities from aquifer - Crystal Geyser CG02_land_8/20/14_3.00 (SPAdes) (version 2) | ecosystem: Environmental > Aquatic > Deep subsurface > Groundwater | place...
CAGACCTGCGCTTGAGCCACCCGGTGGCCAAGGCCGAGATGACCGAGTACCTGACCAGGCAAGCCCCAGCCGGGATCGGAGGCCAGAAGGTAGCCGAGGTAGGGGACATGGACGGGGTCAAATACATTCTGGCTGACGATTCGTGGCTGCTCATCCGACCCTCCGGTACGGAGCCGGTCTTGCGCGTCTACGCCGAAGGCCGCGATATGGAAATGGTCAAAGCCTTGCTGGGTTACGGCGAAAAGGTCGCCGCGAGCGTAACGTAATTGCGCCACTGCATGACTCATCTCGAATTTACGATTTCAAGTTTTTAGCCACAGATTAGCACGGATTTATCTGTGGCTGTTTTTTCTCCCCAAATCATGAAATCCAAACCATCCTATCCCCTCGCCATTTTCGAGGCCGTCTTCGTCAACATCATCTGGGCCTCCTCGTTCATCTTCGTCAAGCTGCTGCTCAAGGATCTCGGCCCGCTGACCATCGGCGGGCTGCGCTATTTCATCGGCTTCCTGGTGCTGCTGCCGTTCATGCTGCGTAGAGGCAGACTCCACCTCGCATTGCCGCGCCGGATATGGCTGCGCCTCTTGCTGATTGGTGTGAGCGCTTACACCATCGGCAATGGCGCCATGTTCTGGTCGTTGAAGTATCTGCCTGCCACCACCGTCTCTTTCATGATGAGCATCATCACGCTGCTCGTCCTCTTTGGCGGCATTCTCTGGCTGAAAGAAATCCCCACCTGGCTGCAAGCCGTTGGCATCCTGGTCACGCTGGGCGGGACGGCCCTGTTTTTCCTGGTTGGTCTCAAGCCTGGCGAGCCGTTGGGGATGGCCATTCTCAGCCTCGGGCTGGTAAGTTTCACCCTCTTCGGTGTGCTGGGACGCGAGGCGGCGCGCAAATACCGCGCCTGGATGCACCACACCGCCCTGGACGCTCTGGCGTTGTGGTTCGTCGCCGAAACCAAACTGGATTGGGCCAAAGCGCACCCTCGTGATCCTGAATTGGTGCAGCAGTTGGAGCTTGAAGTCCTGCCAGCCCTGTCTATGTCCAATGTGCGCGAACTGTTGAAGGCGGTTATGCCGCTGGATCAACTATCGCCCGATGAAGCTACCCGATTGGTGATCAAGCATTTAGTCAACCGCTCCAACTCTACCCGAAGTCGCTTGAATGCCCAACGCAGGATACGCGCACCCACATGAAATCTAACAATGTCAAGTTAAATTACCCCACTCAACTTGAAATGACCGAACGGAAAGATTAATGCTGCTGTTAGTCCCAATAATCAGGCAGTGAATCATTCGTATGACAGGCTATCGCGCACACTGCTCCGGACAGCCTGTCTGGCGGGCCAAGCTGAAGCCAGCGCAGAAAGCCCCACCACCATTACCAGCCATATTCCTATTCCTTCCAACGACAGGCTTTGATTGAGAGGGATGCCAAATAGGGCCGACCCAACTGCACGGGCAAACGCCCAACTGGCAGGAAGACTAAAGACAGCAGCCACCAGCCAGCTCAAGACTCCGAGAGCCATTCCCTCACCGATGAAAATTTGAGAGATGTTCCGCGAATCACCACCGATAGCCCGCATGACGCCGATCTCCCTCATACGCTCAGCCACATTGATAAACATGGCGCCCATCAGCCCCAATCCACCGACAACCGCTGCCAGAACAGACATGGCAATCAGTAAATATGTCAACAAATCAAATTGGGAAAGGTATTGTGCCACGGATTGATTTGCCATCTCTGTACCGGCAATGAGTAGATCGTGTTTTTCGTACAGGCTACTCAAAGCTTTCTCTACTTGTTTCTGCGTGATGTCACTGTGGTCAGTAGTTTGAACCAGCAGATCAGTGGCGTGACCCATTTCGCCGTTAAGCTTCGCAAATACACTGAGAGGCACAAACGCCGTTCGTTGTCGGTTGGTCAAGTCAAAGGCCAGACCAACCACTTGCCACCGTGTTGGTTGATTCAAGGAGGTCATCGTAATAAAATCACCCACCTGAACCCCCTCATCTACCGCAATTTGTGCATTCAATACAATCGACTGCGTGTCTCCGGGTAGCAGCCAGCGTCCGGCCACAATTTTTGGTATGTAGATTTCTGTATCTGACGGCAGGGCGCGCAGGACTAATGTACGTTCCTTATTCCCGCCAAAATTGAAAATGCTTTCACCTGTCCAGTGCATTTCAGTGTGCGCTACTGCGGGGATAGTTGTTGCCAATTCCCGTATTTCTGAGGCATCTTCTGGATTGGCGAAGCTAATGACAACATCGTAGTGGAATACGGAAGCCATCTCGTGCAGAGTGGATTGGAAAGAACCCTTCACACTCATTACGGAGATAAACAGGAGGCCACTTATCACCAGCATCCCCAGAGTTAGCAATGAGCGGTGCCTGCGACGCAGAATATTACGAACAGACATGGCCCAAGAGACTGGAATACCCTGTAAACTCAACAAAACTTTTTCCAACTGGCCGCGTCCAAAAGTAAAATGGATACCATAATTTTGAATTGCCTGATGGATCGTGATTCGCGCCCCATCCAAAACCGGGAACAATGCTGCCAGAACCGGCACGCCCAAGCCTGCCACACTTTGAATCATCCAGGCTAGAGGAATGATCTGCAAACCCGGCGGGTCAATGTTCAAAAGAGACAACAGCCAAGCTGACAAACCTTGCGACGCAATCATAGCGAGCGGAATGGCCAGCAGAGTCGAAGTCATGCCATAGATCAGTGAAATAGCAAGGTAAACGCGCATAATTTGGCCCACATTCGCACCGATTGTTTTCATACTCCCGATTTGGCGTATCTGCTGAAGCATGATCGCATTGAATACATTAATTATCAATAGTGTACTTAGCCACAAGATACCAATCCCCAGAATACCAAGCACAACCGAAAGCGCCTGCACCTGTCCTTGGTATTGGCCTTTGGTCGGGTCTACAATCTCTGCTGGGCTGAGGGCATTCAGCCGCCTGTTGACACGCTTGACCACATCGTCAGCAACGGCAGAATCAAAAGAAGAAAGCTGGATATTAACCAAATTGGGTTGGCTGATACCAGCCAAGCTTTCCAATGTAGAATCTGTGACATAAAACGTGGCTTGCCCGCCGATGCGTGGTGAGACCGTTTGAACAGAATGGATCACCCCCGTCAACTCAATAGTTTTTTGTGAAGTCTCCCCTCTCCTGATCAAAATATACTGTCCCAAACCCAAGCCGAAGTACTGTGCTGTTATCCTTTCCACTCCTGCTTCGCGTATGTCCGGCCAACCACCGGAATCCAGACTGACAAAATCCATCCATTGCTCGGTATAGCTTTCCCGAGCAACCAACAAGCCTGTAGACCAATCTGCGTCTCCGGGCTTTTTCCAGTGGATCGACGCCATAGTTACGTACTCGACAGCAACGACATTCGGCAGATCATTCAATTGATAGATGCCTGCCTGTTCAGCGTTTGGTGGGATTTGAACATGGATATGGGAGGGGTTTGAAGCTTGTAATCTGTTCGTCATTTGGGTGGTCAGAATGATGTATAAGTTAATCACAAGCCCAAGCGACAGAACGCCAAAAGTAATGGTAAGGATCACCGTCAAAGAACGTGACCAGTTCTGGAATATATCGCGTCGAATTTTGGACCACAAAACGCTCATGCCCTCACCCTACTATCTGTCCATCGCACACGTGAACCAACCTCGACATATGCCTGCATAACTCAGAATTATGAGTAACCATAATGACGGTTTTGCCGTTTTGCACTAGGCTCTCAAACAAACCAGCTACGATTTCAGTATTGGCGGTGTCCAAGTTGCCGGTAGGTTCATCGGCCACGATCAGCTGTGGGTCGGTAGCCAACGCGCGGGCGATTGCGGCTCGTTGTTGTTCGCCACCACTGACCATGCCTGGCAATTTATTTCCCAAATTTTCAATACCCACCCGGGCCAACAATTCCAACGCCCGTATTCGGCGCTCGTTGCCTTTTCCCAATTTGCAAAACTCCATTGGCAAAATAACGTTTTCAAGCAAAGTGAGCGTTGGTAATAGTTGGAAAAACTGGAAGACCACTCCAATATTATGGCCTCGCCAGCGGGCCAGTTCATCTTCAGTGTAGTTGCGAATCGTTGATTGGTCAATAATCACTTCACCACTATCTGGATGGTCAATGCCTGTCATAATGTTTAATAAGGTGGATTTACCAGAACCCGAAGGCCCAAGAATGCCGACAAATTCACCACGATAAATCTGCAAATTAATGTCCTTCAGGACTTGGATTTTCACGGCACCGGCCTGATAGCTTTTATTGATGCCTTTTAGGTTCACAATCGTGTGCGGTGGCAACGTAACGGGGAATTTCATGTCCATATCTTTCAGATTCATGTTTTTCTCTCGCTCCATGTACTTAGTGCTTGCAAAACGGTTGCCGTCGTAAAATAGCGGTTGCGGTCAGGAACACAAACCCCATGTTTTAAGTCTCCACCGACTTCGGGCCATTCCTTGATGCTCCAAGGCGCATGCTCCCCTGCTGGCGGTAGCTGGAGAATAGGCTGAGACTCCCAACTTCCATCGGAAAGCTGCCTATCGAGGAGCCATTGGATTGCCCTTTCCAAATGCGTATCGGATATGCTGCCAAGACTCAGACAAGCACAGACCGCCAAGGCAGTATCCACTATGCGGCCAGGTGTACCTTCCGCACCATCATTCCAACTTCCATCCGGCAACTGCGTTTTCATTAGCCATTCAGTTGTTCGCTGTAATATCGAAGAATCTAGAGCCTCGCCGATGCACAGGAGAGCTCTCACACACTGTGCTGTGGCATACATTTGGCCATGATACCAATAGGCATTCCAATAACCGTCAGGGTGTTGCGCACAACGAATAAATTCAGCGCACCGCAACAAAACAGGCTCCCCATGCCCCAAGCCACAAGCCAACAACGCCTGCATGGCTACGGCGCTTATGCATACGTGGGCGCTACACCAGCCAGACAAGTTGTCCTGAGAACCAGCGCCGACGTATTCTGCAATGCCAAATTCAGGCCCCAAGTAGGTTTTAATCCCCCCAGAAACATGATCCTGATGCCCCATCAAAATGTCCACAGACATCTGGGGATCCCACTCTGCCCCGCTCCTCTGGAGGAAAAGCATGGACCAACTGGTAGAATCCATATCTACAGGCAACCCTGGACGATACCCCCACGCCCCAGACGGATACCGATCGGCCAATAAAACCCCAGCGGCTCTTAGTAGACTCTGACGATCAAACGTTCCAGTGCCAGCCAGCGACCACCCCACATATGCCGTGATCCAATCGCGTCCGCCGGCGGCAACGCCATGAAAATCGCTCCAAAAACCGGCTATGTGCAGAGCCTGTTTGAAAAAATGGATGGCCTTATCAATACCCCAGTACAGATCACTTAAATGACCCGAACGTATGGGATCATCCAACCGCATCTCGTTTAGTAAAACCAGCAGAGATTCGGCACGCTGTTCAGCATCGGCCAGGACTTGAGATTGAATACTTATCGAGGGCTGCATGTGTCAACGCCACCTTGAGAATGATGTAGTTTCACCCATTTGACGAAAAGCATCCCAAGCAAACGCGCCAAAGCCACGCCAATAAAAATCAAGAAATAGATCTGAGTTTGAAATGTCGCGATGCCCAAGTGTCCCTTAAGAATTTCGTCCGCTATACCAATCAGCCAATACAACTGCATTCCCAACCAGGCTAGAATAATTGTGCTGGTCAACATGAAGTAGCCAAAAACCCACCCGCGTAGCCGGTGTTTTTCGCCTCGCACCCACTTTAAAAACTCGAATAAGGCATTGGTACGAATATTCGCCTGTTTAAGCAAGGTGGAAATAATAAAATATCCGTCCGTCGGCATCAGCGGCGAAAGGTTGCCTAGGATCATGAAAAAATTTGCCAGGCTAAACTTCGTTATGATTTGGACAACTTCCAAAGGCATCCCAGGTCCCAGCCAACGATAAGCGAGCAGGCCCAAACTGCCTAAAAGCAAATTGACATAACTTCCTGCTAGCCAGATCCGAATCCGCAACGCCGGTTTAAGAGTGTAAATCCCCGCAATTTCTGTATAGAAATAAGGGATAAAACCCATATATAAAGCCATGCGCACCTTACGAGCAACGGCACCGTATGCCGCTGCGACATACGCATGGGCCAGTTCGTGGCACAATATCGAAAATAAGCTACCCACCGCCAACACCACATAACCCAACAAAAAAGACTCTCCAACCATAAAAATATTTTGGTTCGAGATAAATTGAGGATTGAGAGAAAATGAACCTAAAATAATGACCGCCAAGCTAAGGAAGAATAAGGGTTTCAAACTACGCATTGCTGGCGATCGCAGTGCTTTAAAGAAACGCCGAGTATTCAAGCTGAACAAGTCCACGGAAAAACGTCGGAACTCACCCTGAAAGATTTTTGCGGGTTTGGGGGTCTCGATCAAATTTGCGCTGGAAAACAGCTCATAGAGATGAATGACATCTGTTTTCTGTCCATACGCGGCTTCCAGTTTTGCCCCGATTGTTTCTAGAGGGTGATTCCCGTCCAACATGGTAACAAAATTCATGACCAACGGCACTTTGTTGGCGGGAACCGCGATATATTTGTCCCGTTCAAGACTACCAACGCAATATAAATCCTCCCCAAGGCGCTCATACAATACCCATGCTTGAATATCGTCAACTGCTTTGGGCGAGAAGGATTGAGGCTCCATGCCAAGTTCAATATTGTTCGCTAGTGCTGCCTGGTTGAGTGGACTTGTCCTTAAGGTTTTCAAGAATCTGCCTCCACGTGTCTGGGTCGCTGCGCAGTTTTAACAATCCATACAATACTTCTTCCAAGCCACCACGGATGCCATTGCAAACTGGTTCCATCCGTTGATTGATTGAGCCAGTAGCAGCAAATAATTCACCCAGACAGCCGCTGCACACACCGCGTGCCCAACAAGCCTTGCATTTTGCATTATGAAACTTATCGCTGGCTCGCATTCGCTGTTCCACCTGCTGGTAGGTGGCTGTTTTCCATACGCCTTTTTCAATTGCTTTTCCCATATAAAACGAAGGATCCATTAGCTGGTAGCATGGGTAGATAGAGCCATCGACGTTGACCGTCAGGGCGGCTATGCCCACAGGACACAGATAAGGACTGATGCGTTTGAAGACCAATTTCTTTAGCAAGCGCAATCCCAAAGTGGATGCCCAAGGCTCTCCTCGCATCAAATCCTGGATAACGCTCGCTTGTGCATCAATAAGCCATTGCGTACGTTCCTGGTCCGTAACTCGACCAGCTTTGTCGTAACCAGCTTCGATCAAAGCCAAGTGGGTGCGATGGATACCCAACTCTTCCTCAAAGAATTGCTGTAAACTTCGATGGTTGTACCCTTCCTTCAGATGACGGCAAGTTACTGTGGCTTCAACAGCCTCAGGCTTCTGATCTCCCGTAACCGCACGCAACTTTTTCAAATTCTTTGTCACGCGGTGATAAGTACCCCTTCCCCCTAGATCCACTCGATAATGATCATGCAAATTTTGTGGACCATCGATGCTAAAAGTTACCTTGATCTGATAATCTTGTATCAGCCTGACGAACTTATCGCTCACCTGTATGCCATTGGTGATCAGGGCAAACCAAGGCATATGGGTAATGCGACCATCCCTATATGCGCTGCTCAGATATTCGCAAACGGCCCTCACAGCTGCTAAATTCATGGTCGGCTCGCCACCAAAAAACTGCACTCCTTGGAATAAAAATTCACCATCCTGGACAAAATTCTCGATTACGTGTACTGCAAGCGCGGGGGACATCAAACCTCGTCCTTGACCGTAATCTCCCCCACTGGCATTGCAATAACGACAGCGCAGATTGCAATCCTGACTGACAAGCAAGATCAAACGGTCGCCCAATAGTTCTGTATCGTAGAGTTTTGGAGGGCGGACATTAGCTTGGTGGTTAATTTCATTCTGCAAAGTTGCAAGGAATCCCTCGATTTTCGTAATAGGCAAATCATATTTAATCGCGGCCTGCGTTGGCGAGATGCCCTCTACTATGTCCCGAACTATGCGGGCCGTTTTAACATCAACCTTGAAAAAAGCCAAAGTGTCGGGATGGAAAATGATACCAACATCCTCTCTTACAATGACATGCACGTCAAACAGGGATGTATTTATAGATAAGGGAGGAGACAAGATCATAAATTGACCACTTTCCGCAGCACTATGTCTAGAATCAGCAAATATTGGTATGTTTGGGTAGAGGTCGATCGACCTCTACCCAAACGTTCGTGCCAAGCTAGAAAACGCTTAGCACCAGAGCCCGCAGATAGCATTATTACCAGGGGCTACCGCCTCCTCGAGAACTTCGAGCTCTTCCAAGGCGATCGTTTCGAGTTCCATGGTCTGCCTCCTTTCTGTAAGGTATTTGCTTGCGGAAAGGTGTGGTTTTGCCCACTCATCCTTCCCGTTCACCACCTATAGGTCAAAACGCGTATTGGTTGCGCCAGCAATGCGGTTTGCAACCGCCATAGCCGTACTCTTATTGAGAATATCCTCTGCGCTAGCTTGCACGCCTCGTGCCAAGGCCTCGTCGCCCATCCGTATACAATACGAATTCACCAGATCGTAGCTCAACAAAAACTCTAAACCATCGAAATTTAAGAAAGATCCAAGATCAACGGGTAGAGGCAAGCCCAAATAGGGCTGGATCTCCTGCCACAGATACTGCTTATTCCGTTCGAACCAATTAAGCTTTTGAGGGAGGAGATTAGATCGCCCTAAAGAGGAAGAGATCTTAGCGCTTATGAATAGCCCAAATCCTTTGACGCACATTTCATCCAACAAAGTTCGAGATTCTCCCATACGGCTCAAGCGTGCCACGCGCCCATATTCGTAAGCCAGATATTCTTTATAGATTTGCAGCATGCCAGCATGACTGTTGGTAAAAGCCGCACGGTTCAAAACGATTTGCCAGTCCTGCTCATATTGAAAGGATATACTAGGCGGGACCTGGACCATATCACACAGGTATATCCTTAGCATAGCTGATGGGGGGACAAATTTCATGCAATGTTCCAAGACTTCATGCGCAGCCTGTATAAAATGGGCATCACTCTCGCCGGTAATAGTATTCTCGCCTTTGCCCCCATCGCATGACGGATCTGCAATGACCCCGGTTGCCCGCCAAAAGGATTCCGCCCACGACGACGGAAGGTTTTCCAAAAGCGGCGTGATCGTCACTGGAACAGCCGAAGCCAAAAAGCGCGGGGACTTCTTTTTTGTTTGGGGAAAAGGAGTGGTCTCCTGCTTACGCTTCTTCGGCAATTGGTTTAGCTTTTCCTTCAAGGCGGCTGAATATTCTTCGCATCCCTGGATCATCCGTAAGATTTCATTCTGCCATGCTGGGCACTGTATATCCCGTACAAGGTACAAACCCATTCTGAAATAATCCATCGCTTCCCGCAACGTTTCTAGCGCGTAACCCTGTTTATAGATCAATGTTCCAATCGTATTCACATCTGTCCGCGAAACATCTTCGGCACCATTGGCTAAATTGTGATCTAAAAGAACTTGTGTCAAAAGCGGTGTATATAGATGGTCGCGATAGTCGCTGCGCCAGTCTTGCAGGTTATCCATCAGCTGCAAACCAACATGGTATGCTTCGCACGATAGGGTGATGGCTTCAGATATGTCTTGCTGGGAGAGATAAGCCAATGCTGCCACGCCGGCCTTCGCCATCGCGCTCTTCCCACTGAAGATAAAAATCTTTCCCTTTTCGCCATATTTGGCAACACGATAAGTATGCTGCACGCGCTCCACTATTAAAGCTTGTACATTTTCGTAACGGCATTTTTCGAAATATGCCCAGAACGGCGAATCAGTGGGGAACAACCGGTTCAAGACTAAAATGATCTTTTGGTAAATCGAGTTAACCCAATAGGCAATTTGCGGCTCGAGCAACACCGCGCCATCCATGAGACGATCCACCATTAGCACGTGATCTAAATAAAGATATTGGCTGAGCGCAAGCTGGTCGTAATGCTCCAAGGGGATGTTCGCATATAGTTCATAAAACAAATAAGGAAACTTGCTATAGAAGAGAATATCTTCGTCGTGCGTTCTCCTGAAATTCAAAGAGTGTTCATGCGCCTGAGAGGAAACCCCCAAGTGAAGCGCATCACAGCGTAAAGTATTCTCTGTCTCTTGCACCATACATCGGAGGCGCACTTCAGCAGCACGCCGTACATAAACGGAGTGTTGATAAAGATGGTCACGATCTGCGAGAAGCGAATCTGCTATGTTCAACTTACCAACCATGAATGCAAACAACTTTTGAAGTTGGCCACATTATACTCTAAACGGGGTAGTACTGCGCATTGCCTCATAAAAAAGTAACTTTGTGAAGTTATTCTGGGTGTAAAAAAGCTTACCCTACCATCGGCTAACTTGCCGGCCGGGCGCGCAGCCGCCGCGCCAGGAGGATCACCACCACCAGCACGATTGCTATGATGACCAACCCCGGCAGGCCGACCTCGTCCGCGAAGCCGGTTTGCGCCAGGGCGGTCGCTGTGACCGCGGCAGTCGCCGTCTTATTGGCTATGGCCGTTTGGGTTGCCGCGAGCGCCACAGGATCCAGCGTCGCGGTCGCGGTTGCGGCGGAAGTCGCCAGGGCCACGACCGGCGTCGGGCTGAGGGTGGGGGTGAAAGTGCTGGTTGCAGTCGGCAAGGGGCTGGGGAGCGCGGTCGGCGTCCAGGCTGCCGCATCGGCCGTCTGGGTCATTGCTTGGGCTACCTGCGCATTCTGCGCCTCGATGGTCGCCTGTTGAGCGGCGGTGGCGGCCTTCTGCCGCGGCAGGATGATCAGCGCGTAAGCGGCCATGCAAGCGATGGAGATGAACACAACGCCTGCCAGGATGCCTGCCGCGATGATGAAAGTGCGATTATTCGATTCCTCCTTCAAGGGAGGCGTAGAATCGCCACTCAGATCGAGATCGTCGCTTTGTCCTAACATCGCTTCCTCCTCGCTTACATTCTCGCTTGCATTATATCATCCCAGCACTTCCAAATTGACCAGGGGAACGGTGGCTTGTTCGCCGCCTTCCAGGCGCACCTCGCCGGCCAGCAGGCGCAAGCCGTTGGGCATGGCCGTCAAGCCCGGCAGCAGCGTCACCAGCGTGCCAACCCGGCCGGCATCCGGCGCACGAACCAGCCGCACCTGCTGGCCGGAGGCAAAGGCCTCCACGTGGCGCGGCTGCGGCGGTTCTTCGGAAACGGGCAGGGGAATGATGACTTCGGGGCGTGCGCCAGTGTAGCGATTGTAAGGTTCTCCATTCGCCGTCACCTCGCGCTTGGAATTGGTGGTCAGGAGTCTATAAGCGGCCGAGTTCATCGCCCGGCGATCTAACCCGTCAATCACCACCACCGGGTAGCTCACCTGCATGGCGAGCGGCAGCAGCGCCGACGAGATACTGCCCAGGATCAAGCCGCGCACCGGCAGTTCGTTTGCCGCCCGCAAGGCCGCCGCGTCGCTGCATGTGCCGCATAACAAGATCGAACCGCGCAGGCTGACATCTAAGCGGCTGGCGACCAACGGATCGTCTGGCGCAGACAGCAAGGGAAGCATCAACCCAACATCCACGCGGCCGTTGCCCCACACGCCCTCGATGAGTGCGCCGTTCATCGTGATCTCTGCGCCCCGTTCTGGGATAAGGCGGGTGACCAGGCCGGGCAGCCCGGCGCGCAGCTCGTACGTCCCCTCGCCGACCTCCAGCAGGATCCGCCCGCTGCCGACTGCCGCCACGCGCCCGCTGCGCGGCGAGCGGAGGTTCTTTCGGGATAACCCGCCGCGCGTCGCAACGACCTGGCCCTCTGCGACGCGGTCGCCAGTCCGCACCTGCACCAGCGTGTCGGCGATCTCCTCCGAGACCCCCAGCCCGGCGACCACATCCAGCAAGATGTGTTCCTGCCCAAAATTGGCTTCCGCGATCACGTCTACCGGCGTGACCTTCTGATCCAGGCGGGCCACCACCCGCCCAGGGATGGGCAGGAGCCGCTCGCGGCGGAGGGTGGTGAGGGGCAACACGTGGGCAACGGGTGCGAGCATGGGGCCTATCCTCCAACCGTCCAGAGCCATTTCTTGAGCAGCTCGCGCCGCTGGGCTTGGTCGGCGGGGAAGCGCAGCGGGCGGCCGCGCCCATCCACGAGCACGCCCATCGCCGTCCCGCTGACGTTCATGCTGCCGCCGCGGCCGGGGCCGAAGCCGACGTCGGCGTGGTGGAGCGGTTGGAGGTCCAGGCGGGCCGATTGGCCGATGGGCAAGGGCAAGATCTCCAGCGCGCCCTGCTTGACTTCCAGCCGGCTCTCGTTGCCGTTCTCGTAGACCAGTTGGGCGCGCAGAATGGGCGTCCCAGGCCGGGAGGATGACAACGGCGCGACGACAGTCGCCAATCCGAGGAAGGCGCCCGATTCGAGCACCTGGATCGGCAGGATCGCGTTCAGGTTGGCGGCCGCGCCCAGGGCCGGCAGCAGGTTATTCTGATCCAGGATCAATGTGGTGACCCCGACCGGCTGGATGGCATCCAGCAGGATCAGCAGACTCTGGCCGCGTGTGGGCGCGTGGGTGATGGCGCCGCCTCCGGCCAGGATGGGTTCGAAATAGGGAGTCATGCCGGGCGCAAGCCGCCGGGCGCGGGGGGAGAAGTCTTTGCTCGCCGCGTTCATCGCCAGGTAAAGGGTCTGGCGGGCAAGGGCCTGTTCGAGGGCCAGGTCTTCAGCCGTCGCTGGGATGGAAGTTGGGTAGAGCGATTTCTGGTGGAGGTAATCTTGCACCACGTCGGCTGGGATGTCGAACGGCAGCCAGCGGAGGATATCCTCCAGGCTGGTGTATCCCAGCAAACCGGAAAGCCCTTCGCCCAGGCCGAGCTGCGGATAGACTCCCAGCGTCAGCTCGCCGCCGAACGAGGCGGCCACCGTAACGGCCGAGGCGCCGATGTCAATGCCCAGGATGCCCTTGCGGGGATCGTAAACCTGGCTGAGGAAGCGGATGATGCGCCCCTGGGCATAGGCTGTCGGCACGAGGTTGCCGCCCGCCCAGGCGCCCAGTTCCTCCACGCCGCCGATCTGGTTCATGCGGATGTGGGCGTAGAGATCGGCCAGGCTGCGTTGAGCAGGCAACAGGTCCTCGGTTTCGAGCGTCGGGCGCAGGTTCGCGCCGATGCTCAAGGAGGCCGTGAGCGATTCGAATGAAGCCTTGACTTCGGGGACGAGCGCCTGGTTTCCCGCGAACAAGAGCGCCGGACGCTTGTCTGGAGGCAGCAGGTAACAGGCCAGGCCGATGGTCTCGAGGATGCGCTGCATCGAGCGCATTGCGCCGCCGTCGGTGCCCCCGGCAACCAGGATGAGGTCCGGGCGCAGGCTCAGGATGCTGTCAATCTGTTCCTCCGGTTTGCGCCGGTCGTTCATGCCGATGGTCTCGACCACCTGTGTGTAAGTGGTACGCGCCAGCCGTTGGGCGCTCTCAAAGGAGACATCTGCCAGGAGGCCGACGACCACCGTTTTGATGGCCGGCCCGGCTGAAAGGGTGGCCGCGAACGTATCCACGCCGCTGCCGCCCTGTGAGGGGATGATCAGGCGCAGGTTGGCATCCAGCAAGGTGCGGCCGGTGATCGCCTCCAGGTTGCCGATGGCCTGGTGCACGCCCTCGCCGATGTTCTTGAACGGCGCGATGGCCGTGGTCGCTGCCTGACCGGAGGCGATGAAGCGGTAATAGCCCTCGACCACGTCGAAGAGCGTAGCGCGCGTCGTGGCGGCGCCAACATCTACAGCCAGGAAGGAATCTGCGTCAACCAGCGAGGTAGGCATAAGCGTCTAGTGCTTATCCGAAAATCCTGGAACGCGGACTTTAGTCCGCAATGCAGGGCAGACTGAAGTCTGCATTCCGTTATTCGGATAGGCTCTCAGAAAAACAAGGTGATAAAATTCCATAAAAAACTCAGGCGTTCGACCAGGGCGGTCATGGCGGCGGCGTAGACCCCCGCAAACAGGACGCCAAAAGTGATCGCGATGAAAACCTGGCCGATCCCGCCCAGGATATCCACCAGGCGGTTGCCCTGCGGGCCGCTTGGGGTGGCTTTGGCGCTGAAGTGGAAATAGATCAGCGTGGTCAGCGTGCCGACCAGGATGATGCTGGCCTCGAAGATGCGTTCGGAAAGGATGCCGCCCGCCTCGAGGTCGAAGAGGTTGATCGAGGCCTGAGTCTGCGGGAAGAGCGTGCCCAACACCGCGCCGCCCACCGCCACCGCCGCGCCTGCGCCGACCATGAAGGCCATGGCCGGGTTGCCCAGGCGCGCCGTGCGCGGCGAGAGTTTCATGAGCAGCAGCATCCCTAAAAGGAGTGGAACGAGGGTCAGGGCGCGCTCCAGCGTATCCCCGTAGATTAAAGGCATGAAGAGCTTTGGCCACAGCACCTGGTGCCAGGCCACCGCAGCCGCGTATCCGGCCGAAACGCCGATGAAGATATAGATTGCCAGCCGGAAGAGAGGGTTATCACCCACCAGGTAGCTCAATACCAGCAGCGTGAAGATGAAACTGACAATGGCCGTGACAAAATCCAGATTTATCCCGTCTGCCATTGCTATGTCCCTTCTTCTTTCTTACTCCGGCGAGCGCGCCAGGCGGCGATTGCGCTCCACACTCCGCCGACCAGGATCATCACCTCGACCAGGAACAGTCCGGCGCTGAAGGAGTCCCAGTAGCGCCGCGCCAGTCCCACGCCCTGGAAGGCCTGTTCGTTGGCCTGCTCGTAAGCCTTTCCGCCCGCCAGGCCGGTCACCAAGCCCTTGATCTGTCCCGAATCATAATAAGGCCGGATCATGGGTTCCACCTGGGCAGAGATGACCATGATCATCGGCGTAGAATTCAGGTATTGGCCAGCCTGTTCGATCCAGGTGCGGCCGGTGTCGGCGTTATCGGTCAAGATGATGACAGCGGCAAAGTCACTTAGATTCTGGAGGCCCTGGAGCGTCGGCGTCTGCCAGGCAGGGGCGCCCTCGAGGGTGTAGGTTGCAGCCGCAGGCGGGTCCTCGGCGAAACCGAGCACGCCGGCCGGGCCTCCGGCCAGATAGCCCAGGTTTACATATTCCGGCGGGGCCGGGATTCTCTTCATGAAAGAGTCAGCCAGGATCGGGCCGGTCGGCGAGGTGGAGAGTATCGCCAGGCGAGGCCCTTTAAAGAGCAGGTGTTCGATCACCGGCGCAGCCGCAGCCTCCAGCTCGCCGGAGAGCGCCGGTTCGTAATCGAAGACCAGGAGAACCGGCGGGTTGGCCCTCAGGCCGTTGACCAGTTCCCTGGTCGTGCTCAACTCAGAAGGATAGACAGTCCCAGGGACGGTCTGGATACCGGTCGCGAGCGGCAGGCCGGCGGCCAGGATCAATACCAGGGCAATGATCCAGCGCAGGAGACTGGCAGAGCGCAGGCGCGTCTGCCCCAACAAAGGCCGGGGTTCGCTTTCTGCGGCCACCAGGCGCTCCAGGCTGGCTGCGTGACGCTGCTGGCCCTCGGTCATCTGGAGCTTGGCGGAGTAGGCCTGCGGCTTGCGCAGCGCTCCCAGCCCGGGGCTGAGGGGGAGCACGCCGCTCAGGCCGGCCAGCGGCCCGCCGACGGCGGCCTCCTCTTTCTCTTCCTCTTGCGGGGTCTTGCTCTCGGCCATCACCGCCTCGACCGGGCGCATGGCCTGCACCCAGGAGGGCAGTTCTGCCGGCGCGATCTCTGGCTTCTCGACCGCCCCGGCAGGAGCTTTCTTCTCGCCCCCTTCCGGTTTCAGCGTGGATAACCAATCTGGCGTTTCCCACGGGAGGTTCGCCTCGCGCTCGCCTGCTGGCAGAGCCGCCTCTTCCGGGGCAGCGCCCTCCTCGAACTCCGCCAGCCAATCGGGCATGGTCTTGACTGGTTCTTCGACAGGTCTGCTTTCCGGCGGTTTGGCAAAGGCCTGAGCAGCCGGTTCTTCTTGTGCGGGGGCTGCCTCTGTCTCGAATTTCGCCAACCAATCGGGGATCGCCTCAGCAGGAGGCTTCGTTTCGGGTGTGAAGGAGGGTACGGGTGGGAAGATCGAGGCGACAGGTTTCTCTGGCTCAATGGGGACAATTGGGGGCAAGTTCGCAAGCCAATCGGGCGCAGGTTCTGGCGTTGGTATTTCCGCGGGAGCAGCCGCCCCAAAGACAGCGCCCGGCGCAGCCGGTTTCTCCTCTTCCGCGAAGGCGCTCGCCTGGAGTTTCGCCAACCAGTCTGGCGATTCCTCGAAAGGTACATCTATGCGCGGCAGTTCGTGCGTCGGCGTTTTGGATTCGGCCTGCAGCTTCATCAGCCAGTCGGGAAGCTCCTCAGAGGGAGCGGGCTTCGCTCCGGTTGGCGGTACCGCCGGGCCTTTCTCAGGCTCGGCTTGGAGGCCAGCCAGCCAGGTGGGCAGTTCTTCAGGGGGCTTTGCTTCGGCGGGGGCGGCCTGGATGGGGCCAGGCACGGCAGGCGCAGGCTCGCTTTTCCGCTCAGAGAACCAATCCGGCAGGCTTTCCAATCGAGCAGAGTTTGCCGGTCCGGATTCGGGCGGGAAGGGCGGCGCTCCACCGGCCGTCGGCGCGGGCTTTTCTTTCTCCTGCTGGCTCAAGCGCCCCAGCCAGTCCGCGCCTTCCGGCGATGTGATAGGCTCCTCCTCGGCGGGCGTCCCTGGCTGAACGGCAGATTGGTCGCGGATACTTGCAAGCCAATCCGGGACTTCCTCTTCTTTGGCGCCGGTTTCCAGACCGGCCAGCCAGTCGGGCAGTTTTGCGTCGGCCGGCTGCGGGGTAGATTCCGCTCCGGATGGGAACGGCCAGCCCTCGTCCGCGAAAGGTTTCACTGGCTGCGCCGGGGGAGTCTGGCTATCCTGACCGCGCAAGTCGCGCAGCCAGGAGGGCAGGGTGCGTTCCAGTTCGGCGGTATTCTTCCTGGTTGGTACGTCGCCGGCCTGGATGGCTTCCGGCTCCCCAAAAGGCGCGGCGCCTCTTTTTATCTCAGACGTTGTTCGCTTTACCGGCTCCTCGCCGGGATGGATCGGGGGGCGGTTATCGGGCGAAGAGGCCAACAGCGGTTTCAGCCGCGCCCCGCAAAACGCGCATTTCTCCAATTTATCGGAGTTGGGCTTGCCGCACATTGGACAGCGCAGATCGGCCATTACTTTCCCCCTCTCGAGGGATCGCTGCTGTAGGGCCGGTCAGCGCCAAACAGGACGCGCAGGCCGGTGGTCAGCGAACCCAGGGCGACGCCGATCAGGATGCCGCGCGCCCCGGCCGCCGCCAGTACCTGGGCGATGAACGGGCGGATCAGGTCGCTCAAGATCGGCACGTAGCCGACGAAGGGGAGCGGGGCGGTGCCCAGCAAGATCAACAAAGCCGTAACCAGAAAGATAATCGAGATCAGGTTGTTGCGGCGGCGCAAAAGGCGAATGCTGGCGTAAGTCAGCGTGACGACCAGCATCGCCATCAGGCTGGTCTCGACCGGCAGTTGGATCGCGTTGAAGATCAGGGCCATCAGGGCGTGATCTGGCCGCAGCCACAACCCAAGGATCAAAGTGGTGAGCAGGGAAAATATCAGCACCAGGCTGTAAATTCCACCCTTTTGCTTGTTGCGAATCTTATCGGCATGGACAGCCAAAAGGTTGAAGAGGCCGACGAAAAGGGCAACCGCGGCCAGGAGGATGACCCAATTCAAGATCGTGATGCGCAGGTTGACCAGGATGGGAATCTCGACGAAGTACCCTACCAGTACAATGAGGCCGGTGGCGATGGCAACCGCGGTGGATAACAGCCCTTTCAGCTTCACAGCACACCTGCCAGTTTCAGGAGGGCGCCCACGAGAATGGCAATCACGATCAGCCAGCGCAGGATGTCCTGGACGGTAAGGCTGGCGGTGTGGAAAGGCCTGGCCTTGATGTACGCCCCGGCCGCGTATAACTCCTCGCCGATCAGCGGATCCTGCGCGCTGGCGTAAAGGATGGCCTGGGCTGACAGGTTATCGCTGCCTGCCAGTGTGGAGGTGTTTCCCCGTTCGGCGGTATCGGTCAATAATGCCACCTCGACGCCAAAGTTCCCCATCAACACGTTGGCCGAGACGTTTTCATCCTGCATCACCGGCAGCGCCCCGGCCGCGTAGGAGAAGGGGGTCAGGCCGGTCAGGCGCGCGGCGGTGGGATCATATCCGGTCGAGAGGGCGGCCGGCTCGGAGGCCAGCAGCGCGTTCTGGGAGAGGATGGTTATCGCGCCGTCGCCCGAGGTCGCAACCGGAGGCCGGTCGCTGGCCGCAGTCAGCTCGGAGAGGCGGCGCAGCATTTCCAGGCCAGCCAGCTCGGCCGCGCTCTGCGGCGTGGTCAACCCGCCGCGTCCCAGCGAGATGTGCAGGCGGCTGCCTTCTTCTACAGCCAGGCCGATGGCTTTCCGCAGCCGGGCGAAAGCGGGAATCTCGCGAAATACCGGCGTGGACTTTCGGCGCAAGAAAGCCAGGCCTGCCATCAGGATTGCGCTGAGAACGACCAGGCCAAAGCCGGCCAATCCGATCCAGTTCACGCTTTGCCTTCCTCTCGCAGAAAAGCGGCGAACGCCCGCGTCTCTTCGTCATCTTCGAGCAGGTGCGCCAGCGCGCCGACCTGGGCGTCCGAAAAGGCCGGGCGCAGGAGCGGCGCTCCCAGGTACAATGCCTGCGCGCCGAGCACGGTCAGCGGCCCGGCAGCCTCCAACGCCCAGGCTGCCAGGTTCTCCAGCCCCAGGCGGCGCAGGAAGTCGGCCCAGGAGGGCCACGATGTACGAAGTTCGGAAGGATTGTTCCTCTGCATCAGAAGCCTATACACTCCAGTATATACTGAAAGCGGGCACAAATTGCGCTTTTACCCAACAGGATTCGGCGGGATACCCCAAAGAACGGGGTACACGTGAATCCCTGCCTCAGTTCATGAAAGTCGGATGAATCCGACTCACGCCGCCAACCCGCAGGGTTTTCACGTACTGAGCAGGCGGCTTCGCGAAGCACCCTGTGGGTTCGCGAAGCACCCTGTGGGCAGCCCCGCGAATCAGGCAACAGAAAACCGCAATTTATGACCGTGCCAAGTATAGCACACCCGCGCCATATCCAAACTTACACAACAGTTAATTCCAGAGTATCTTCTCAAAAATCAGGGGACACCCCATCTTGAGAAGATACCTTCTAGAGAACGTAGAACAGATGAGTGTTCGATTGATTTTATATCCTCATGCACAACAGGTCAAGTAGCCATAGTATAATGCAATTGAAGATTCTTCCATCTGCTCCAACGTCGGGAGACGTTGGACTCCGTTGAGGAAACCATGACTGAACGAAAAACTAGTCCCGAGCAAGGCGGTGCCCTGAGCCCGTCGAAGGGTCGAAGGATCCGCGTTTTAGTCGCCAAACCCGGCCTGGACGGTCACGACCGCGGCGCCAAGGTGGTTGCGCGCGCCTTGCGGGATGCCGGCATGGAAGTCATCTACACCGGCCTGCGCCAGACCCCGGAGATGATCGCCGAGGCCGCCCTTCAAGAGGATGTGGACGCGGTCGGGCTATCCATACTTTCCGGCGCGCACATGGCGCTCGTCCCGCGCGTGTTCGAGCTGCTCAGGGCCAACGGTCAGGAGCGCGTCAAAGTTTTCCTGGGCGGCATTATCCCGGACGAAGATGTACCGCTCTTGAAAAAGATGGGCGTTGCCGGCATTTATGGTCCCGGCACATCCACCGACGCCATCGTACGCGACGTTCGGAAAGCCATGATAGATGAGAAGTGATTACGTTTTACGTGTCCGTAATCCGTAAAACGTAATGCGTAAGGAATGACGGATGACCCTGGTTGATTCCGCTCTAACCGGCGACCGCCTGGCGCTCTCCCGCCTGCTGACGCAGGTAGAGAACGACACCGCCGAAGGCCGCGCCGCCCTGGATGCCCTCTTTCCCCACACCGGGCAGGCGCACCTGATCGGAGTGACCGGCGCGCCCGGAACGGGAAAATCCTCGCTCGTCAACCAACTGGCATTGTATTACCGCAAGCAGACGGGGAAACGCGTCGCCATCGTGGCCGTGGACCCGACCAGTCCCTTCACCGGCGGCGCGCTGCTCGGCGACCGGGTGCGGATGCGCGACCTGGCCGGCGATCCAGACGTGTTCATCCGCTCGATGGCCACGCGCGGCTCGCTCGGAGGCCTGGCCCACGCCACAGCCGCCCTGACGCAGGTCTTCGACGCGGCCGGTTACGAGATCATCTTCATCGAAACGGTCGGCGCGGGGCAGGCGGAGGTGGACATCGCCCGCCTGGCGCACACCACGCTGGTGGTCGAGGCGCCGGGCTTCGGGGATGACATCCAGGCCATCAAGGCCGGCATCCTGGAGATCGCCGACATCCTGGTGCTCAACAAGGCCGACCAGCCCGGCGTGGAAATCACCGAACGCGCCCTACGCGGCATGTTGGAACTGGCGCATCCGGTGCGGCGTACTTTCCAGCACCATGGCAAGGTCGAAACCCTGGATGCCCCTGCCGGTTTGCCTGGAAATCTATGGGTTCCCCCCCTCCTGCGCACCATCGCCATCCAGGCGACAGGCTCCGCCGAACTGGCCGAAGCCATTGCCCGTCATAAGGAGCACCTGCGCCAGAGCGGAGACTGGTCGCGCCGCGAGCGCTCCCGCCTGGAACGCGAGGTCGAGGCGTTGATCCAGGAATCTCTGGCGGCGCAATTCCGCGCCGAAATCCAGGCAGCTTACTACGAGAAGGTGCTTGCTCAAGTTTTCGAGCACAAGCTCTCGCCGTGGAAAGCTGTCAAGGCTTTGTTGAATGGGAGTGCGGCGACTCCTGTCGCCGCGAAGATCAGGCGAAGTCAGGAGACTTCGCAGTCCGGGAGGAAGCAATGATCTACGGCGAACGCATCCGCCTGCGCAGTGTGGAACGGGAAGATATTCCCTTTTTTGTCGGCTGGTTGAACGACCCTGAGGTGATCGAGAACCTGATGATGAGACTGCCCATCTCCACCGCCGATGAAATCCGCTGGTTCGAGAAGTTGGCCGACCTCGCTCCAGAAGAGAAACCGCTGGCGATTGAAATCCAGTCTGGGGATGGCTGGCGGCTCGTCGGCAACAGTGGCTTCCATAATATCCAGTGGGCGAACCGCTCTGCCGGGATTGGTCTCTTCATCGGCGATAAATCCATCTGGAATCACGGCTATGGCACAGAAGTGGTTTGCCTGCTGCTCAAGCACGGCTTCGAGACCCTCAACCTGAACCGTATTTACCTGCACGTTTACGAGCCGAACAAACGCGCCATCCGTACCTACGAGAAAGCTGGCTTCGTCCTCGAAGGACGCTTGCGGCAGGGACGATACAAAAACGGCCAGTATCAGGATGAATTCATCATGAGCGTCTTGCGTTCGGAATGGGAGGCGCGTCGTGGAATGGAGTAGCTATGCTCCCGCGTTCGCATGAGATGAGAGTTTACGGCGGCATCAAATTGTATGCCGGAACGTCCTTCCCCGACCTGGCTCAGAAGATCGCCGATCACCTCGGCGAGGAGCTGTGCGGGCGGGACATCGTCCTTTTCCCCAACGACAACCTGTTCGTCAAACTGCACGGCAGCGTGCGCGGCCAGGATGTATACGTGATCCAGACCACCTCCGCGCCTGTCCAGCGGAATCTGATGGAGCTTCTCATCATGCTCCAAACCCTGCGGCTGGATTCGGCGGCGCGCATCACCGCGGTCATCCCTTACCTGTGTTATGGACGCTCGGACAAAAAGGACCAGCCGCGCATCCCGATCACTTCCCGTTTGGTGGCGGACATGATCGAGGTCGCCGGTGCGGATCGCTACATGACCCTCGACCCGCACGCCGGACAAGTCCAGGGCTTTTTCTCCATCCCCGGCGACGTGCTGACTGCCTCGCATCTCATTACCGATTACGTCAACCAGAACATCCGGCCTGACTTGACAGACCCGGTCGTCGTGACCGTGGACCTGGGCTACGCTAAGAAAGGCCGCAACATCGCTTCCGATATTGACGTGCCGATTGCTTTCATCGAGAAGCGCCGCGCGGCCAACGACGCCAGCGCCGAGGCGCTGACCATCATCGGCAGCGTCAAAGACCGGGATGTGATCCTGGTGGACGACGAGATTGATACCGGCGGCTCGGCGGCGCAGGCTGTCCATCTCGTCAAAGAGGGTGGCGCACGGCGCGTGTACGTCGTCTTTGTCCATCCGGTCTTCTCAGCGAACGCCGCCGAACGACTGGCCGCCCTGCCGGTGACCAAATTCATCACCACCGATACTGTCCCCCTCCCGCCCGAAAAGCGCGCCCTGTTGGGCGACCGGCTGACAGTCATTTCGGTCGCGCCGCTGCTGGGCGAGGTCATCCGCCGCGCTCACGAAGGACGCAGCGTTGGAGAAATGTTCAACGAGTAAGTTTTCCAGTGCTCCCGTGTTCCAGTGTCATGTGACACAGGAACACTTGACACGGGAACACATTTTCACTTCACAAGGAGGAATCTATGAAAGGCAACGAAAAGATCATTGAAAGATTAAACACCCTGCTGGCCGACGAACTGACGGCCATCAACCAATACATCGTGCACTCGGAGATGTGCGCCAATTGGGGTTATGACAAACTCCATGCGGTCTTCGAAAAGCGCGCCATTGACGAGATGAAGCACGCCGAAAAGCACATTGCCCGCCTCTTGTTTTTGGAGGGGCGGCCGATCGTCAGCAACCTGAACAAGATCAACATCGGGCCGGATGTCGAGACGCAGCACAAGAACGACTGGGCTGCCGAGGAAGGCGCGATCAAAGTCTACAACGATGCCGTCCGCCTGGCTGTCGAACTCGGCGACAACGGGACGCGTGAAATGCTGGAGGCGATCCTCAAGGATGAGGAAGATCACATTGACTGGATCGAAGCGCAACTCGACCAGATCAAGCAGATGGGCATCCAGGCGTATCTGTCCGAGCAGGTCTCATAAAGAGCAGTATTCAGTATTCAGTTTTCAGTGACTGATTACTGAATACTGAACACTGATCACTGGCACATGCCCGAACTTCCCGAAGTCGAGACCATCGTCCGTGCCCTGCACCCGGCCCTGGTCGGCAAAACGATTCTTTCTGCCGACCTGCGATGGCCGCGCACTCTGGCCGCGCCATCCCCGCTTGCCTTTGCCCGCCGCGTCAAAGGCCAGAAGATCGAGGAAGTCTCTCGCCGCGCAAAATACTTCATCTTTCATCTTTCATCCCTTCGAGAGCCTCAGGGCAAGCCCTTCAGCCTTCTCATCCACCTGCGCATGAGCGGCGATCTTCAAGTCAGAGAGGGCAGCTACGCTCCGCAAAAACACGACCGCCTGATCCTCTTCCTCACGGATCACGCATCACTCGTCACGCATCACGCCTCACGCATCACGCCCGACGCAACACTCGTCTTCAACGATGCACGCAAATTCGGGCGCGTCTGGCTGACCGCGGAGCCGGACGAAGTGCTGGGCGACCTCGGCCCGGAGCCGCTTGATCCATCCTTCACGCCGCAAGCCTTCTACGAGCGCCTGCACAAGCGCCATCGCCAACTCAAGCCGCTGCTGCTCGACCAGACCTTCATCGCTGGCCTGGGCAACATCTACACCGACGAGGCCCTGCACGCGGCGCGCCTGCATCCTCTTTCGCCATCGAACTCGGTCACGCCGCAGCAGGCTGAGGGTCTGTGGCGAGCCGTGCGCGCGGTGCTCGAAGAGGGCATCCGCAGCAATGGCGCCAGCATTGACTGGGTCTATCGCGGCGGCGAGTTCCAGGATCACTTCCGCGTCTACGGGCGCGAGGGGCAACCCTGTCCGGTCTGCGGGACTGGAATCGAACGGTTGACGGTGGGTCAGCGCGGGACGCATTTCTGCCCAAACTGTCAGCCGCTCGAGGGAGATTGACTATGGAATGGAATCTGATAACGATTGGCCTGCTCCTGGTTGTGCTGATCATCGGCTACTTGATCGGCCTGCTCGCAACAAGCCTGAAAAGTTCCTGGCAAGAAAAGCCACCCGCCAAGCCATCCACGGATGGAACCCTCCCTCCCCTGGAGGGCGAGATCGAGGTCTTGCGCGCCTGGCGAACCAACACCGGGAAATTAGATTTGGAGATGGACGGCCAAAGAATCGAAAGCAAGGAGATGCTGCTACCCGAGCAGCGTCGCAGGTTGGTCAATCTCCTGCTCGAACTGCGTCCCTGGTTGGGAGCCGCTCCGGATTCGCCGCTTGCTCGCCCCGGCCAGGAACAGCCAGCCAGGCCGCCTATCCCAGCCAAAACCAAAGAGCCAAAGGTGGAACAACCTGCCGTGGCTCCCTTCAGCATCGTGGCGCAAATTGACCAGATCCTGCAAGACGGGCTGGCCGGCACACCGCTGGCAGGCAAAGGCATTCATTTGCAGGAATCGCCGGAAGGGGGCGTGATCGTTTGGGTTGGATTACAGCGTTTCGAGGGGGTAGATGCCGTCCTCGACCCGCAGGTCAAAGCCGCCATCCGACAGGCTGTGGAAGCGTGGGAAAAGAAGTCGTAATAAAATTTGCTCTCACAGGCTTTTTACCAAATACAATTTCCCTCTTTCAAACCCGCGTTCGAGATAATACCGGCGCGTCCCCACCGCAGCAATAACTGCCATGCGCTGGAAGCCATGCGCTCGGGCGATCTTCTCCGCCTCCTCAAGCAGCCGCGTGCCGAGGCCCGTGTGCTGCGCGGCGCCGTTCCCTTCTTCCCCCACCGGCAGCGATTGGCCGTAGATATGCACCTCGCGGATAATGGCCGCGCCATCCAGGTCGCTCAATCCTGTTGAAGGCGAATCCGCATTCGGCAAGCAGAGGCGCAGGAAACCGGCGATCTTATCCTCCAACGTTACGAAGGATAGAAAATGCTCCTCCGCGCCGTCAGCCGGATAGGCCAGATCATTCAACTCCAGCGCGCTCGTCTCTACAGTCTGCCCGCGCACCTCGCGGCAGCGGATGCAGTTACAGCGCGTCCCGCGCCGCCGCAGCTCGGCGTGAATGTCTTGCCGCAGGCTGGTGCGTTTGTTGCCGGCCACCACGTGTGTCGAAGGTATATCGCGCACCACGCGGTTGACGCGGCAATAGCGCGGGATGGTCGGCTTGATGTCCGCGATGAGAGCCAACAGTTCTTCCTGGGTGTACGGCTGGTATTCGCCGCGTCGCCAGTATTCATATAATGGGGCGTTTTCCAGCAATTGCGTCGGGTAGATTTTGATCTCGTCGGGGCAGAGACCATCCCACAGGCGGGGAAAATCGAGGCGGTCAGAGTCGAGCGTTGCGCCCAGCAGGTTGGGCATCCAGTGCAGGACGATCTTGAACCCCGCCGCGCGCAGCAACGCCACGGCGCGATGTGTCTCGGCAGCGGTATGCCCGCGCTCATTGATTTCCAGAATGTGATCGTCCAGGCTCTGCGCGCCCATTTGCACCTTGGTCACGCCCAGGTGGCGGAACCAGGCCAGCTCATTCGGGGTAATCTCGTCCGGGCGGGTCTCGACGGCCAGGCCGACGTCGCGGTGCAGGGCGGTCTCGTTAAGGGTGTGGGCCAGACCTAACCCCCCCGTCCCCCCTTCCCTGGAAGGGAAGGGGGGTGAAGAGGGGTTAGGTCCATTCATCGCCTCAAAGCAACGACGCACAAACCATTCCTGGTAGTCGCGCCGGTACGCCGACCACGTTCCGCCCAGGATGAGCAGCTCGATCTTGTCGGTCGGGTGACCAACCGCCTCCAGCGTCTCCAGCCGTGATTTCACTTGAGCATACGGGTCGAAGTTGTGTTCGACGGCGCGCATCGCCCCGGGTTCATCCGAGAGGTAGCTCTTGGGCATACGCGCCTCATCCGGGCAGAAAATGCACTGGCCGGGGCAGGGATAGGGCTTGGTCAGCACGGTGACGGTGGTCACGCCGGAAAGTGTGCGCACCGGCTTGAGGCGGATGCGCGCCAGCAGGCCCGGGTCGGCTTGCCAGGCGCCGCTCTCGACCAGTTGGTTGTACGCCGCCACCAGCACCGACTTGCTGATGTATCCCCCCTTTACCGGATGCCGCCGCACCGCCTCGGCCACCGGGCGTCCGCCGCGCACTTCGTCGAGAACCAGGCGCGCCAGAGCCAGCTTTTCGGGCGTGAGAGTGCGGAGTTGTTGGAAGGTGCTTTTCTTGACCATCGCAGTATAATCAGAGCATGGATTCGGCTACAGCCGCTCGGCTGCTCGATCTGAATAAACAATTCTACCAGACCTTTGGGCGTGAATTTTCTTCCACGCGGCAGCGCCTCCAGCCCGGCGTGTTGCGGGTGTTGGACAGGTTGACTGGCGATGAATCCATCCTCGACCTGGGCTGCGGCAATGGCGAACTGGGCCGCGAACGGATGCGGCGCGGGCACCGCGGCCCGTACACCGGCCTGGACTTCAGCCTGCTTCTGCTCGAAGTCGCCCGCCATGGCTGGGAAGACGCTCCGGCGACGTTTATTCGCGCTGGTTTGACAACCGCAGACTGGGAAAAGCGGGTCGTCTCATCAACGAACCAGCCTTTTGATCTGGTAACAGCCTTTGCCGTGCTGCATCACATTCCAGGCCAGGATATGCGCTTGAATATTTTGAACAAGGTGCGCGGACTGTTGCGCGAAGGCGGACACTTCATCCATTCCGAGTGGCAATTCTTGCACAATGAAAAGCTCAAATCCCGCATTCAGTCGTGGGAAGATGCAGGGCTTTCGCCGGAAGCTGTGGATGCCGGCGATTACCTGCTCGACTGGCGCAGCGGCGGGCGCGGTCTGCGCTACGTGCACCACTTCGACGAGGCGGAGTTGAACGCCCTGGCCGCGGCGAGCAGGTTCCGGGTCCAGGAAACGTTCTACGCCGACGGGCAGGACGGTAGATTAGGGTTGTATCAGGTTTGGGAGGTCGTATGAAAACGAAAGAGGAGATCGTCACCAACTGGCTGCCGCGCTATACCGGCGTCCCGCTGGAAGAGTTCAGCAAGTACATCCTGCTGGTCAACTTCGAGAATTACCTGCACCTGTTTGCCGATATGCACGGCGCGCCGATCCGTGGGCTCGAAAAGCCAATGCCCAACGCCACGGCGGACGGCATCACGATGATCAACTTCGGTATGGGCAGCGCCAACGCCGCCACCGTCATGGACCTGCTCTCAGCCATCAAGCCAAAGGCCTGCCTGTTCCTGGGCAAGTGCGGCGGGTTGAAGAGGAAGAACAAACTGGGGGATTTGATCCTGCCCATCGCAGCCTTGCGCGGCGAGGGTACCTCGAACGATTATTTTCCGCCCGAGGTGCCGGCCCTGCCGGCCTTCAACTTGCAAAAAGCTGTCTCGACCACCATCCGCAATTACCAGCGCGACTACTGGACCGGCACGGTCTACTCGACCAATCGCCGCGTCTGGGAGCACGACGAGGAGTTCAAGAGCTACCTGCGCCGCATCCGGGCCATGGCTGTGGACATGGAGACGGCCACGATTTTCATCACCGGCTTTTATAACAAGATTCCCAGCGGCGCACTGCTGCTGGTCTCCGACCAGCCGATGATCCCGGAGGGCGTCAAGACCGCTGCGTCCGACGAGAAGGTGACGCAAGAATACGCCGATCTGCACCTGCGCATCGGCATTGACTCACTCAGTGAGATCATCAACGACGGGTTGACCGTCAAGCATCTACGGTTTTAGCCACAGATGAGGGAGACTATCCGCCGCTGCAAACCGCCGCAAGTTTTGATGACAATACGCATCCTTTCACGTGACACTCCACACTAATCCGCAGTAAGAGGGGGTAGTACAATATATTCGTGATGGCGAATATATCATCTGTTGAAGAAATAGCCAAATTTCTGCAAACCATCGGCCAACCTGCCCGGATGCAAATCCTGCTGGCTATCGGCCATGGCGAGACTTGCGTCTGCCACCTGGAAGCCACCTTTGGTTGGAGGCAGGCCTATCTCTCCCAGCACCTGATGGCACTGCGCAAGGCGGGCGTCCTTTTGGCACGCCGTGATGGACGGTACATCCATTACCGGGTAGCGAACCCAGCCTTTCTTGATCTTATCCGCCAGGTGGCGCAAATCCAGGGCGCGACCCTGCCCGAACTGGCTCCCTCGCCGGAATGCGGCTGCCCGAATTGCCGTTGCAAACGGGAAGGAACATGAAAAAATCCCTGCAAGTGTCTCTGGAAGATTCCGACATAATCGAGTTGATGCGCATCCTTCTGGATGAGGATGCCGAGGGTGCGTTGATCTTCCTGCAAACGCACTTTAAGGGTAAAGCCCGTGATCTGCTGGAAGGCGGCTGAAAAGTGCAGATCAACGTCCCCGGTACGGGTGACATCCAGGTGACAGGCAACCTGTTCAAGAAATGACTTACCTCGACTCGATTACTCCGGTACGTACCCTGCCCTGCCTGGCCGAACCGGGCAAGATGATCGTCATTGGCAAACCCGCCCGGATGCTGGAAGAGGTTTTGCCGTATCTGGCAACCCTGCCCGGCATTATCGCCTTCAACCCGGAACAAGGCACGCTGACCTTTCGGCGCCAGCCCGGTTTTCTCACCATCCAGCGCGACCAGGTGTACATCACACAGGTCAAAGATGTTCAAGAAGGGCTTGAACTGCTTACCGCGCTGACCGAGAGCATCAATGCGGTTTGGGAACATCGGCAGGAATTGGTCGCGGTCACAGCCTCGAAACGCACGCCTCGCCCGCTCGATATCTGGTCGCTCCTGCCGCAGACCAACTGCAAGCAATGCGGCGAGGCCACTTGTATGGCCTTTGCGGTGGGTCTGCTCCAGCAGAATCGGACGCTGAATGAATGTCCGCTTCTCGCCTCTGACCTTAATTTAGCCGACCGCCGCGTCGCACTCGAAGCCATGTTGTGAGCATGACCCAAAAAGGAGTAAGAAATGCCTGAATTTCTTGAAACCACGGTTGACAAGTTCACCTTCAAAGTTGCTATAGACCGCCTCTATAACGAGGAGGGTATCTGGGCTAAACCGGAAGGGAATCTCATTCGGATTGGCTTGTCCGATTTCTTGCAGCAGCGCAGCGGCGATGTAGCCTTTGCTGAGGTCAAGACAGTGGGCACGCAGGCAGCCTTTGATGATGAAATCGCTGTCGTCGAGACCATCAAGGTCAATATCAGCCTGACCAGCCCTGTGACGGGCAAAGTGGTCGAGGTCAATCCGGCCATGGCGACTGCTCCCGAAGCTATTAATCAGGACCCCTATGGGGCCGGTTGGCTGGCAGTGGTCGAGACAACGGAATGGGAGGTTGACAAGGCCAAGCTGTTAAACCCCCAGGCCTACTTTGCCAAAATGAAAGTGGAAGCCGAACAGGAGGTCAAAAAAGCATGACCGGTCAAAACCGTAAATCCCGTGTGGTTATTGTCCCGTGCAGCGGGATCGGCAAAACGTATGGCACCGTCAGCCGCGAAGCCGCTTACGATGTCATCGAAGATTTGCGTCCTAAAGAAACACAACTGGTTGCGCTCTCCATGCTTGTCCTGGGAGACGAAGCGGCCCGCGCCGCAGTGGCGCAGAATCCGGCCATCACAATTGACGGCTGCAAACTGGCCTGTGCAACCAAGATGGTGAAAGAGAGCGGCGGAACCGTCGCCCAGGATTTTGCCGTTCTGGATGTGTACCGCCGTTACAAGCAGTTCAAGCCGCAGGGAATCGCCGAACTCAACGAGGGCGGGGAACAACTGGCCCATACCCTGGCCGAGGAGATTGCCGGGATTGTGGACAAGCTTGCCGTTGGTGGCGAAGGAGGCCAGAATGGTTGACCTGCCGAAGAAGAAAGTGGGCATTGTGTCCTGCTCCGGCGAAGAATTAGCTGAAGGAACGGTGACACGCCTGGCTGCGCTCAGAGTATTGGAACAACTGCGTCCCGCCGACACGGTAACAATCTGCCTGCCGCTCTTCCTGGCGGGCGGCGAAGGAGACCGGGCGTTTGCCAGGTTTTATCCCACCATCGCCGTGGACGGCTGCGAATTACACTGTGCGGCGCGTGCAACCGAGATGTATTCCAGCAAACCGGCCGCGAGTGTGATGGTACGGGAGCTGGTCGCGGAAAATGGCCTCGGCCAACCTGAGGGGAGACGGCGGCTGAACCCCGCTGGACTTCAAGCAGTGGATGTGACCGCCAAACGCATTACAGTGTTGGTGGACGAACTGCTCGGAAAACATTGGGACCGGCAAGCGGGTACTTTTGTCGAGCCGCAAGCGGACTCCGCCGTTCCGGAAAGCACCGAAGAAACCGGGAAAGTGGCTGCTTGTTCCTGCGGTTCGGGCATCCCCACTCAAACGGTGCAGATGGATGGTCAGGAAGTCACCCTGATTGCCTTGCCGCTCATCTTCGAGCAGTTCCGGCAATCCCGTAAGCCGCCTTCCGGTACAACTGCATGCGAACTGCTGGATACGGTCAAATTATACAATCCGGCGCCCGATGGCGCCGATGAGCAATACAAAACCGTTCTCATGCGTGAGTATGCCGTGTTTTATGAAAAGGAAGCCGCTCGATGAGCCAGACTGCGACCTATCACACGACCGTTTCGTGGAAGGGGGAGCATTGGGGGCGCATCGTCATGGGCAACGGGCCGGAGATGGACTTTTCCGCGCCGCCCGACGCGCAAGGCCATCCTGGCGTTCTTACCCCTGAAGATGCTTTCGTGGCCGCGGCCAACACTTGCATCATGATGATGTTCATCTGGGCCGCCGAGCGCTACAAGCTGAAGTTGTTATCCTATGAATGCCGCGCCGAAGGCACGAAGCTGATCGAACTGGATCGCACGGAGATTTTTACGCACCTGCGCTTCTGGCCGGTCATCCGGATTACTGCGGGGGATGAGGAAGCGACAGTTGTGGAAGCGCGAACTCGCCGCGCCCTGCAAGCGGCGCAAAAATACAGTCTGGTTGCCAACTCAGTCAAATCTGAAATTATCATCGCTCCCAAAATAGAAATCGTATCCAATCCATAACCCATTTTCAATCCTACGGAGGTAAGTATGCTCACCATCAAAGTCCTTGGCCCTGGCTGTGATAACTGCAAGAAACTGGCCAACCTAACCGAACGGGCGGTCGCGAACCTGTCTATCGAGGCGAAGATCGAGAAGGTGACCGATCATACCGAGATCATGAAGTACAAGATCCTGGCGACACCGGGACTGGTCATCAACGAAAAAGTAGTCGCTGCGGGCCGCGTCCCCTCGCAGGCCGAGGTGACCACCTTCCTGACCAACGCGCTGATGGCGGGATGAAAAAGAAAGTCCTGTTCCTCTGCACCGGCAACTCCTGCCGCTCGCAGATGGCGGAAGCCATCGTCAACTCACGGCTGGACGATAAGTGGCAAGCCTTCAGCGCAGGGACCAAACCGTCAGGCTACGTTCACCCGAAGGCGCTGGCGGCGCTGACCGAAATCGGCATCCAGCATACGGGCCATTCGAAACCGGCGGACGAATTTCGGGGCGTTGACTTCGACCTGGTTGTGACGGCCTGCGATTCAGCCGCTGAGGAATGTCCCGTCTGGCTCGGCAGGGGGAAACGCGTCCACGTCGGCTTCCCGGACCCGGCAAAGGTTGCCGGGGACGATGAACAAGTCATGGCCGCCTTTCGCTCCGTCCGCGACGAAATGCTGATCAAAATCCTGGATTTACTCCAGCGCTGACCTGAGATAGACAACTAATTCCCACTGAGGAGACACCATGTCTGCATCCAAAGCTCCCGCTCGTCTTTCGACCCTCGACCGCTTCCTGACCCTGTGGATCTTCCTGGCGATGGCAGTAGGGGTGGGGATGGGCTACTTTTTCACCTATCAGGTCGCCAGGTTCAACCAGCTCGTTTCAGTCGGAACAACCAACATCCCGATTGCCATCGGCCTGATCCTGATGATGTATCCGCCGCTGGCGAAAGTCCGCTATGAGGAACTGGGGGATGTCTTCCGCAACTGGAAGGTGCTTGGCCTGTCGCTGGTGCAGAACTGGATCATCGGGCCCATCCTGATGTTCGCCCTGGCGATCCTTTTCCTGCGCGGCTACCCCGAATACATGACCGGCCTGATCCTCATCGGCCTGGCGCGCTGCATTGCCATGGTCATCGTCTGGAACGAACTGGCCAAGGGCGATACCGAATACGCCGCTGGACTGGTGGCTTTCAACAGCATTTTCCAGGTGCTGTTTTACAGCCTGTATGCCTACGTCTTTATCACCGTCCTGCCAACTTGGTTTGGGCTGACGGGTGCGGTAGTGCATATTACGATTGGCGAGATCGCCAAAAGCGTATTCATTTATCTCGGCATCCCCTTCCTGGCCGGATTCTTCACGCGGCTGATCCTGGTCAAAATCAAGGGAAAAGAGTGGTATCACAAGCAGTTCATTCCCAAGA
>Ga0210016_1000584_pt1 | contig 32428 bp, 54 predicted proteins | sample CryGeyCG2014_300_FD_185454 | JGI IMG/M metagenome (GOLD analysis project Ga0210016, IMG submission 185454) | Groundwater microbial communities from aquifer - Crystal Geyser CG02_land_8/20/14_3.00 (SPAdes) (version 2) | ecosystem: Environmental > Aquatic > Deep subsurface > Groundwater | place...
ATGTTAAATTATTTGGCTGAACAACCAGCTAAATATTCTATGGATTTAATTAATTTCATTAAAACAAAAGCTCAGAGTCAAATCGAGCAACCGACCGTTGATGACGAGCAAGTAGAAACAAAGGAAGAATAACATGGCTATATTTGGCACATACATGGACTCTACTGGTACATATGATAATGTGTGTGCCAAAATTACAAGAATATGGGGTTCTAAATTTGAACAATGGAATGCATGGGTAGTAGTACTCAAAAATAAAGATTCTGTTGAACCTATCACGACATTTTCAATTCAAGCGAAATATGTAGAAGGCGAAAATCCGTACATTGCATTATATTCTGCTTTATCTACGATAGAATATTTTACTAATGTTACATCAGATATTACACCAATGGTAGACGTTATTGTCGAAGAAAATGTCAAACCACAAAAGAAAACAAGAACAAGAAAATAATTTCAAAATTTTTGTTATAGATGCAATTGAAAGGAATGGAATTGTTTTTCATGTCTCCTCAAATAATTATGATGGCTCTGTGTTCATCATTGCTAAAAGTGATGCTCATAGCTACTTCAGAGTCAAGTGTTTTTCAAATACTAAATCAGCAAGAAAATGGTGTGATGATTTGGTTAATTCATCGACAATAGTTGATAAATTAGCATGACAGTTTTACAATTAAATGATGGTAAAAACATTAATGTCTTAGGAGAAGTTAGTGTTGAAGGTAAACAACATTTCATCTGTGCTGTTACACCATTTTATAATAATGAGTTGTTAATAACACATGTTTTGCTTTCAAGTAATAATTTTAATTTAAATCGTGAATTTGTGGAAGTCGTAAATAATGAGCCTGTATCTAGCGGAGAAATATCTGAGGATAATAAGCCCCAGATTACTGAGATTTAAAGAAAAAGGAAATCACGTCTGGAATTGTAGATGTCCTGTGTGCGGCGATTCCAAGAAAAAGTCAACTATAGCAAGAGGATATTTCACCCAAAAGATGGGTGCACTGAATTATTATTGTCATAATTGTTCCGTGTCAATGTCTTTCGGTTATTTTTTGAAATGGTTCGACAATAATCTATATCAAGAATATTCTTTAGAAACATTCAAAGAAAGAATGCACAAAGATGTTGCTTTTATAGAAAAAGAAAAAGAAATACCGGCTACTCACAAATACATACCAGATATATTTTCTAGTTTACCTTTAGTGCGAACTGTGGCAAAAAATTCTCTAGTATATAAATTCTGTACGAAAAGAAAACTACCCATTGAAACGTTCGAGATATATTATGCTGACAAATTCATAGAGTGGACTAAATCTAATACTGATAAGTTTAAAGATTTTGATGTGAAAGAAGACCATCCTCGCATTGTTTTACCATTCAAAGACAGAAACGGGATGATTTTTGGTTATACAGCTAGAGCATTAGATGATACTCAAAAACAAAAATATTATCGTATTTTTGTCGATGATACTGTTAAAGAGAAATTCTTTGGCATGGATAGGCTGGATGATAATAAACAAATTTATGTATTAGAGGGCGAAATTGATTCGCTCATGATTCCAAATGCAATTGCTGTTTCTAATGGCAAGTTGCATTCATATTTGAATAAAAATGCGATTTATATACCAGATTGTGATATTCGCAATAAGCAAATTATGAAAAATGTGTCAGACATGATTAAACTCGGTCTTAAAGTATGTATGATGCCACCTGATTTACCAGGTAAAGACCTTAATGAATTAGTTAAGCAAGGATGGACAAGCAAAGAATTGATTGATATAATTAATTCTAATACTTATGAAGGCTTGGCTGCACAATTGAAATTTAACACTTGGAAAATTACGTAATGAAAATAATTAAACCTAGCTTCGAGCTTATGTCATACACACCAAACATGACTAAGCTTATTGAGAAAGCTATTCGTTGTGCTTACAAATCAGAGGATAGAATTTGTGATGGGTCTGATGAAAAGATTATTGACCATATCAAATCACTAAACCACGAATCTACTTTAGAGCATGGAGTAATCACTGTCAAATTCATTACTGATAGAGGTGTTACACATGAACTCGTCAGACACCGCATTGCATCATTCACCCAGGAAAGCACCCGCTACTGCAATTACTCAAAAGGAAAATTTGATTCTGAAATTACTGTCATTGAACCGTTCTTTTTTGATAAAGATGATGGTGGCTATATGTACGGATGTTGGAAAGATGCAATGCAAAACGCAGAAACATATTACCTAAACTTATTGAATCATGGTGCTAAACCACAAGAAGCTCGTTCAGTTCTTCCAAACTCTTTGAAAACTGAAATCGTAGTTACTGCAAATGTACGCGAATGGAGAAAGATTTTTGAACTTCGTACTTCAAAAGAAGCTCATCCACAAATCAGGCAAATCATGTGTCCTCTTTTATCTTTGTTTAGGGAAAAATGGACATTTTTGTTCAACGATGTTGGTAACACTGAACACGAATGTCCAGCTATCAATGTAGAGGGATGTAATTAAATGCGAATTGAAGGAATTAAAATGATTTTAGATAATATAGAATTGTTACGTACACTGAAAAATTATGATACAAAGTCTAATGAATTTTTAGATAGCATTCCTAAAGAAATAAGTGATGCATTCTTTGATAACAGTCATGTGACAAACCTTTCTTTTATGGTCGATGCTTTAATTAAAGCACATTTTAAAGATTATGCGGAAGAAGTTTTCTGGTTTCTTTATGAATGGGATGGTATCAAGCCAACGAGTGTTTTTGATTTTGATGGTAAAGAATTTATTGTCAAATCAATCGATGAGTACATTGAATTTTTGAAAACTTGTTATAAGGATAGGTAAATGGAAAGAAGATTATTAAATCCAACCGGTGCATCTATGTTATACTTTGATACATTTGAAGATGTGGATGGTATGTTTCCATGTAGAAAGAAACCGATTGTCGTCTCTGCTAAACAAATCGATGAGTCATTCAGAGTAGATACCCTTGAGGGTGATTATAAGCAAGGTAGACCCGGCGATTATTTAATGAAGGGAATAGATGGTGAATTGTACATTTGTGATAAGGACATTTTTGAATTGACTTATGATGTTGTTGGGACTGACTGTGACTTAATTGGAAGGAAATAAAATGGAAATTAAATATGACGAAATGGTAAGAGCGCTTGTAAAACCAGGTGATGCTATCATCGAATCTTTGACATCAGAAAAAGCACATGCATTGCACATGGCTGTTGGTATTTCTGGAGAAGCTGGTGAGTTGTTAGATGCAATTAAGAAACACGTTATCTACAATAAAGAAATAGACCGTGAAAATGTAATTGAGGAACTCGGCGATATCGAATTCTATTTGGAGGGCCTTCGCCAAGGATTAAAAATTCGCAGAGAAGAAACTCTATCTCACAATATAGCCAAACTCGGTGTTCGATATGCTGGATTGCAGTACTCAGATAAGGCAGCGCACGAAAGAGCAGACAAACAATAAAGTGTCATCAAATAAATGAAGTTCAAACAATAAGAGACCCTAAAGAATGATAAAAACAATTATAAAGAGAGATGGTTCAAAAGAATCTTTTAGCCCCAATAAAGTGAACGGATGGGGAGACTGGGCAGCGAAGACGCTTGGTAATGTAGATTGGTCTGCTGTTGTTATTAACGCAGTGAATCAGTCACCAGAAGAGTGCACAAGTCAACAATTGCAAGAAACACTTATCAAAGTTTGTTTATCTTACAAGACGTGGGAATACAATCGTATGGCAGGTAGATTGTATTCAAATTTAATCGAGCGCCTGATTTATTCTGATAAGAAACCCACAGTTAAAGAAGTTCAAGATGAACTTTTTAATGATGGTATTATGGTTAAGTTGAACTACAGCGATGCAGATTATACAGCAATAGAGAAAATAATCGACCACAAAATTAATCTAAAATATCCTCATTATCAGTTAAATCAAATTAGATTTAAGTATGCGCTGCGCAATAAAGTAACCGGGAAGGAATATGAGACTGCGCAGTTTGTTTATATGCGTATGGCGATGGCACTTGCTGAAGATGAAACTTGTGATAGGCTGATTCATGTGAAGAATTGGTATGAATTGTTTGCTCATAATGTTCTAAACGCACCTACTCCAAATTATGTAAACCTAGGTACAAAGTTAAGAGGATATGCATCGTGTTGCTTATACGTAACAGATGATAATGCCAAGAGTCTGGCTGCTGGAGACCACATAGCATATATGATGACATGCATGAGTGCTGGTATCGGTTCACACATTAAGACACGAACGCTTGGGGACCCAGTTCGTGGTGGTCTTATCGAGCATCAGGGAAAGCTTCCTTATTTTAGGGCGATGGTTGGTGCTGTGCAAGCGAATCTCCAAAATGGTAGGGGCGGCGCTGTTACAACTCATTATACTGCTTATGACCCTGAGGCAGCTGTAATTCAGAAATTAAGACATCCTATGACTCCAGCATCGAAGAAAATAGCAGGTAGCCATTACAGTTTTGGTAGCAACAAATTCTTTGCTCGTAAAGTGGCTCGCAATGAAAAAGTGAAATCATTTTCTTATTATGATTGCCCTGAATTATTTGATGCACAATATTCTAAAGATGAAAATCTTTTTGAAAAATTGTATATTAAAGCAGAAAAAGAAGGTCGTCTTAGGGAAGAATTTGATGCACGTGATATGCTGTTGGGCGCTGAAACTCAGGCTTATGAGACTGGTGTTCATTACGGTCATCAAACTGATACGATGAACAAACATACACCGTTCAAAGAACCTATAGTTTCTTCTAATTTGTGTCAAGAAATAGCAGAACCTACTAGAGCTTACAAATCTGTTCAAGATTTGTATAAAACGACTTATGAAGAGGGTGATGGTGAGATTGCACTGTGTAATCTTGCTGGAATTATAGTCAGCAACGTAGAATCTGATGAACATTATGCTAAAGCATGTTACTATGCTTTAAAGATGATAGATAAAACTATTCACATGACGGATTATGTTTTTCCATCATTAGAACATACAGCCAAGTCTAGGATGAATGCTGGTGTAGGTATTCTTGGTCTTGCTCATTTGATGGCGAAAAAACGGTTGAAGTATTCTTCACAAGAGGGGTTAGATTTTGCTCACGAACTGGCTGAGACTCATTACTGGCATTTGGTTAACGCATCACTAAAACTAGGTAAAGAACTCGGTAATGCGACTTGGATGCACAAAACATTGTGGCCAAACGGGTGGTTACCTATTGATACATACGAAAAACGTGTAGATGAATTAGTAACAGTAGGAAACAAAAGAGACTGGGAAAGTCTTCGCAAAGCCATCATCGAAAATGGTGGCATAAGAAATTCTGTGTTGTGTGCTCACATGCCTGGGGAAGCTTCTACTGTTGGAGCAGGCACTACCAACGGATTATATCCAGCCCGCGAACTTAATCTGATGAAAACGAGCGAGACTTCTGTAAATTATTGGTCTGCTCCTGATAGTACAAAATTAAAAAATAAGTACGAACTTGCCTTTGATATTCCGACAGCATCGATGATTAAGTTTTATGCAGTTTTTCAAAAGTGGTGTGACCAATCAATCAGTGCAGATTTGTATGTAAAAGTTATTGGTGAAACTAAAGTTTCAAGTTCTTCAATTGTCAACGATTACCTTGATAGAGTTAGATATGGTATGAAAAGCCGTTATTACGTGAACAGTCTAACAAGTGCTGGTAGCGATTTAAATGCAACGGAATCTGCTTTCATGCCAAAAATCGAAGAAAAAGAAGTGGAACAACAAGAGGAAAGAGGATGTCACAGTGGGAGTTGTACGTTATGAGTAAAAAGGTGTTCAATTCAGAAAAGAATCACGAAGAGTACAAGATTAAACCCCCTCTATTTCTAGGAGAGGACCTTGGTCTTTTTGATACTGTCAATAAACATTACCCAAAGATTTGGGGTTTATACAAAACGATGAAGTCACTTGATTGGAGTGAGGACGAATTCGATTATTCTCAGTGTGCAATAGACTTCAAAAATTGTCCAAAACCAGTTTATGATATGATGATTCGCACGCTGGCGTGGCAATGGGAAGCAGATAGTATTGCATCGAGGAGCATCGCTCCACTGCTGGCACCGTTCATTACAGATAGTTCTTTGTGGGCTGCATATCAAAGAATTTCAGATAATGAGGTTATACACGCCGCTACATATTCTGAAATTGTCAGAATGAGTTTTGACAACCCAGAAGAGGTGTTGAAAGATATACTATCAGTAAAAGAAAGTTTGAGCCGTCTAAGTGCTATCAAGGATGTGCTGGATGATGCTTATGTTGCATCCCATAAATATGCTTTGGGTATGATGAGCAAAGAAGATGCTTATCCTATTGTATTGGCAACTATTATCGGCATTTTTATGATGGAGAGAATTCAATTCCCATCTAGCTTTTCAGTTACATTTACTATTTGTGGCACTGGATATTTCCAACCTGTCGGAAAAGCGGTTCAAAAGATAGCACAAGATGAGTTGGAAGTTCACGTAGAACTTGCTAAGGAAATTATACGTGTTGAACTCGCCACAGAAAGAGGTAGAGAGACATATGAAAAAATCAAACCATTAATTCAAAAGATGTTTGACTCGTCTGTTGCAATAGAACTTGCTTGGAATGAATATTTGTTCAGTGAAGGTCGCGAGTTAGTTGGTGCTACTCTTAATACTGTCAATGCATGGGTTATGTATTGTGCTGCACCTGTACATAAGTTCCTTGACCTTGGTGGAGATTATAAATTCCCAAGATATAATCCAATGATACACCTCGAAGATTGGTTAAATATTGGTAAAACACAAGCTTCTCCTCAGGAACAGGACAACAATCAATATAAAGTTGGTACTATTTTCCGGGACGATGACAATGTTAAGTTCTATGCAGATTTCTGATAGGCCGAGTTAATCGAGGAATCAAAATTTAATTTTCTGGAGTTCTTTGAATAAATCTGGTGTTTTTGTAAACCAAGACCTCTGTATCCTAGACCTGATGTTTCCATTGTAACATTTTGGGTCAAAGAGTGCACCAGTAGTGTGTAAAAAATATTCCTCTGATAAAGTAAGTGCTGCTTTTGTTTCTACAAATAGTACTATTTCTCTTTTGAAATTTTGTTTGCCTTCTTTTTCAATTGTCTCAATTAATTTTGGTGATGAACTCCAATAATCTGTCCAGTCTGATTCTTTTCTTATTTTTTTCTTTTTGCCATTAATTGTTTTAGTGGCAGCACGAGTCAATAACTTTCTACCTATGTACCACATGCCATCAGACGTATTTGTTATTTTGTAGATAAACCCAATTGCTTTTGGGGGTATATCTTCAGTTTTTAATTCTTTTTTATTAAATAACCACATAAGTCATTGATTTCCTATACCATTTGACAATTATTTATCATTATGAAATAATCAATCATCAATTAAATAAGATAACATAACATGACTATCGATGCTAGAGCAATTGCAGAGACAATCCTACATCAACTCAAAGCTGGGAGGGATGACTTCAATAATAGTGGTATCGCTCTTATGATGTGTTGGGGATTTTCTAAACCAAGGATAGTAGATTCTGGTCTAATATTCAATGTAAATGGTCGCTTACTATCTGGTACTGTGCAAGTGTGTTATAATCGAGGAAAAGATTTATACGATGTAATTTTCTCTGATAAACACAAGAAAATGTCAAAGTACATCGAGGATGTTTATGCAGAAGAATTGACACGAGTTATCGATGGTGTTGTGGTGAGCGGCAAATGAAGATTGTAGCAGATGCTATTGCAGTGATTGGTGCCATATCAGGTTCTACTATTATTGCTCTCAACATAGGAATGAATCAATTCGGTTTTGTTTTGTTTTTGCTTTCTAGTTTAGCTACATTGTTTTTGTTGCATAATTCTAACGCATCAAAATCAATCGAATTAATCACGTTTTATTTTTTAATAACAAATGTAATAGGTTTAATTAGAGCATAAGGAGAAAATTATGGGATTAGATATGTGTGCAATTAGTGTGCCAAGTGAGGCGTATGACTCTGAAGTAGATTTTCATGTGAAAGAAATAATCGGACAGACAGAAATTCATGCTTGGCGCAAACACAATGCGTTGCATGGTTGGATGTTTAATCTGTATAAATCCAAGGGAGGTGTCGAGGAGGAAGATGGATTCAATTGTGTCAATCTCAATTTGACTGTGGAAGATTTGAGCAATTTAAAATCTGATATGAATAAAGATTTGTTGCCAGAAACGAGTGGATTCTTCTTCGGTGAAGACAGCCGTTATGATGCAACATTGAAAACTGATTGCATTAGTTTCATTGAAGACGCGATGGAAGAAATTGGCCGCGGCAAAAAAGTATTTTATACATCTTGGTGGTAAGGAGAAAATTATGGGAACACATTGCATCACAACAATCAAAGATAACTCCAATAACGTTTATGTCAGTATGTATCGGCACTTCGATGGTTACCCTTCTGGTCATGGAACAGAATTATATAATTTCCTTGACGGAATGATTGTGGTTAACGGGTTTAATGATACCACACCACACAAATCCGCAAACGGTCCTGGTTGCTTGGCTGCTCAGTTGGTTGCACACTTCAAGACAGAAATCGGCCAATTTTATCTTGTACCAATCCAACAAACGGAAGAATTCAATTATGTAGTAATTGTCGATGAAACATCAAACATCACAATTCAAGTGTTGAACTATGAGACTCTTATCTTCGAGGGAGACTTGCCTCAATTTTTCAAATTCATTGAGCGCTCGGAGGGCTGATATGTTTCCTATAAGACTCAACTCGAAACAAGGGCTCGAATATTTCAACATCCTAAGTGAACAACAATGTTTCTATAAAAAGATGGGAATAGAAGAAGATTTTAAACTTAGGTGTCAACGTGATTGGCAGAAGCAAGTAGATTATCTAGGATATTTCCTAGAAGATGATTACATGATGAAAGAATTTCCAATGAATGAAGATGATACCGCAAATTTTAATTTATTCAACGAACAATCTGATATGTGCACTTGTCTTAGGTATTTTGGTGGAGGTGTAATGTGAAAATTAATAATTATGCAAATTCTATAAGTTCAGATGTAGATTTTGATTCTTATGTTCCTGTTTTGCCAACACAGACACAAGAAGAAAAATTGGAAGCAGCAAAAGAATATTTGGGAGAAAATTGGGTGTTGCATCCTAATTACAAACCAAATCCGAAGCACAATTTAACTAACAGAAAGGTAGGCGAATCAAAATGAGAAAATCCAAAAATGAAATTTTAATCGAAGCACTCCAAGAAGGACCTGTAGAAGTTACATTCACCAAACTCAATGGCGAAACGCGGATTATGGACTGTACATTGAATTTTGATTACCTTCCACTCGAAGACCAACCTAGTGGAGTAAATCCTGTAATCGAAGATGCTAAGAAGACTGTTTTGCCAGTTTTTGATGTTGATTTGCAAGAATGGCGGTCATTTTTGTTTGACAACGTGAAAGATTGGCACAAAATTTGACAGTAGCCAATGTGCCTATTATCATAAAGACTCCACAATAAAAGGAAAACAACATGACTAAAGAAGTAGTAATCCCCACTTCCCCAGCTGACCAAGCAACAATTTTGGCTGCGATTAAAGAGGCAGACGATTCTCTAAATCGTATTGCATCTGAAAAGGAACAGGTAAAGGCAATCGTGGAGGACCTTGCAGAAAAGTTTGAAGGACTGAATAAGAAATACATCCGCAAGTTAATTACGACATATCACAAGCAAAATTTCGACAAAATGACAGCTGAATCGGAGGATTTTGTCGAATTATATGAAGCAATCGTGAAGTAACATGTCAAGGACATCGGCATCAAAGGGAAGGGAAATACTCAAATCAAAAGAGAAATTTCCAGAATTCAATTTAATTGATTATGACGTTTCTCTTCGTTCAAATCTTTTTTATTATTCTACGGAAGTAGATGATAACAAAAAGAAAAAACAGTGGACACTCGATTATTGGAAAAATACAAACAAAGACATCTCGATAGTATCTAAGGTGCCAGATTCTTATTTCACCACGGCTGGTGCAGTAGCCCACATGTTATTCGTGAGAGAATTGCCTTTAGAGATAAAGGACTCTTCTTATCTTGATAAAAAATATATAGAATTATCAGTAAAAAATGTACAACAAAATGAACAAATAGAAGAAGTCAATATTGAAAAAGAGAGATTGAAACAATTGCAAGAAGAAAAGTTATTAAATACACACATTGCGGAATTCAATTTTGCTGTAGATTCTTTTTTGAATGGTGTTATATTTGATGCGAAGAGTTATATCATACGCAACAATGTTAAGCCTGCTATGACAAAAAGAATCGCCGATTCCTTAAAGCCTATGCTTAAGGAAATAAAAGAGGCGATATCAGGTAAAGACGAGCAGTTAGTAGAAGCTTATTCATTTTTAACTAAACGCAAATTGACAAAGTATGGTGAGTTTATTCAATCATTAATATCATCTTGTGAAGTCGCAACAGCTATAATTAAAGCGGCCAAAAAGCCAAGAGCTACGAAAATTAAACCACCAAGCGAAATTGTTAAAAATGTTAAGTGGTGTCATTCAGATGATATATCAAAGCTAAAATCTGAACACCCTAGTAAAATTGTCAACAGCACTGAAGTGTGGTTGTACAACACAAAAAATCGCAGACTGTATAAATATGTTGCTATGGATGGTATGAAGTTGACAGTTAAAGGTATCACTATTGTCAATGTGAATACAGAAAAATCTGGTGGTAAAATCATTAGAAAACCAGAAACGATTTTGCTCGGTGTACAAACATTAACAAGTCGCCAACTTAGCAAGTTATATAATGACATTAGAGGAACTCAATCTAGGGCAGTAGGTAGATTGAATGAAGATACACTAATTGTTAAATGCATTTGATTTACGACCGAAACAATAACAAGGAGAATTATTATGGCAGCATCAGAAAAACAGAAAGAAGCATTAGCCAGGGCAAGAGCAGCCCGATGGAAGAACAACACCGAAAGGTTAGAAGTCAAATCACAACCACCAGTACAGCAACAAAATGATGGGTTAGTTTGGCTCAATGCATTAACAACGGCAATGTCCAATAAACAAGTCGTGCACGTCAATCACATCGAAGATTGTGTGCCACTCGCAGATGAAGTCCTTCGTCTATACAAAGAAAGATTCTAAATGATAATTTTATGCGATTTCAGCCAGATGGTGATATCGTCTGTCGCAGCAAATGCAAAAGAATTCCGTGATGGTGATGAAAAAAACTTAATCAAACACATTGCGTTAAATCAATTGTTAGCACTTAAAAAACGATTTGGTGGCAGAGTAATTCTTTGTTGCGATGGCAGAAATTATTGGAGGAAAACAGAATTCCCGTGGTACAAGGGACACAGGAAACATCATAGAGATACAATGGGATTGAATTGGGAGATAGTTTTTGAAACCCTAAATGAACTTATTGATGAACTCGGTGATATTTTCCCGTATATAGTACTTAAATTGGAGCAAGCAGAGGCAGATGATATTATTGCTTGCTTAGTAAAATATTTTGATAAACACGAATTAGTTAATAGAGGATTAATAGAAGAACCAGATTTAATTGTTATTTCATCTACTGATAATGATTTTCAACAATTACAGAAATACAGAAATGTTACTCAATGGAATAATGTAATGAAGAAGAAAGTCGTGTGTAAAAATCCATCACAATTTCTGATTGAGCATATTTGCTGTGGTGATTCAGGCGACAATATACCATCTATTGTAAATGGAGACATCTGGGCAGAAGATAGAGCAAATAACATTTCTACTCGTGCTAAACCTTTCAAGACAGCTAGACTCGAAGATTTTTATAGTAAAGGATATGATGCATGTCTGGACGAAATTGAACAGCGCAATTATAAACGAAATGAAAAGTTGATAGATTTTGACTCTATACCACAAAAGGTATATAATGATATTGTATCTGCGTATGAAAATTACAACATCAAAGGCACTAAGGCAAAGGTGTTTAATTATTTAAATGCACATCGAATGAAGTTGCTATTGAATTCAGCGGCTGATTTTTAATTAAAGGAGAAACAAAATGACTGTCATAAACGGTAGAGTGGTAAAGCCGATTCATTGTTATGAACAATTGGATGAAATTGAAAAAGAAAAAGATGAAACACGGAAATTGCAACTCATCAAAGAATATGCTTCTAGACCTCCTTTGAATTTTATCTTATCTTTGAATTTCAATTCTACTGTCAAATTGGATTTGCCAGAAGGAATGCCACCGATGGACCCAAAAGATATGGATATGTTGACTCACCCGGATTTTATGGGACAATTGGGTTCTACCATCGCCAGATTGAGGCATTGTGTACCAGGAAATGATTTGAAGAAATTCAAGAAAGAAGAGATTTTCTATGAAGTATTGACTAATTGCCCATTGAAAGACGCGGAAATTCTTTGTTCCGCAAAAGACAAAGCATTGACTGAATTATATCCATCTGTTACAGGTGAATTGGTTGCTAAGGTGTTTCCAAAATACGTGAAGGTCTGACATGAAGGAAAAATGGATTCACATGTATATGGATTTGACACATCGCATAGCAGAAGAATCTCATGCAAAACGACTGAAGGTTGGTGCTATGTTTGTGTCGCCAGATGGAGTGATGAGCATCGGGATAAACGGTCTGCCAGCTGGTGGTAGTAACGAATGTGAGCGCAGTGTAATAACTGAAAACGGTCATGTTGAATTAAAGACAAAGGATGAAGTGTCTCATGCTGAAGAGGCTGTATTTTCAAAATTAATGCTTCAGGGTGTTTCAACTAAGGGAGGCACAGTCTTTTTAACACATTCTCCTTGCATTCATTGTGCTAAGATTATTGTAGGAGCCGGGATAAAATCAGTTTATTATTCCACTGATTATAGAGATTCCTCAGGAATTGACTGGTTAAAAAAGAACAATGTTCGTGTAGAAAAGGTTTTTTGATGCCAACATATACATATTCTTGTAATAAATGCAATTACAATTTCGATTTATTCTCAAAGATTGCAAATAGAAAACAACCAGAAAATGAAGTTTGCCCTGCATGTGGTGAATCTAACAGTGTCATACAAGGAGTAACAGCACCTACTGTTGCGCTTTCTATAGGTGTATTAAAGGCGACAAGAAATACATTGAAAGGTTCAAAGTTTGAGGAAAAACTAAATCAGATACACAGAGATACACCTGGGTCTCAATTGAATACATCCTCCACAATTGTAGATGTTAAAGGATGAGTTTCCTTCATTCGCCACTCATTCGAGTAAATTTAGAAAGATTAGATTCACCCGATGGCAGACGATATGTTACACCATCTGGTAATAAATACGAATCTGTCACAACATGGTTATCTAGGATAGAGGATAAATCGTGGATAGACGAGTGGAAAAAGAATGTTGGTGAATCTGTTGCTAAAAAAACACTCGACAGAGCATCAAAACGAGGAACAACATTACATGAAAACATTGAACAATATCTAAAAAATAAAAAAATAGAAAAACTTTCCATGTTAGATGGTATGTTATTTAAACCTCTTGCAAAGATAGCGGATGAACATATCAACAACGTTCACGCGCTTGAATATCCATTATATTCTGATGCAATGAGATTGGCTGGGACAGTAGATTGTGTTGCAGAATATGAAGGAGTCTTATCTCTTATAGACTTTAAAACTTCAAAAAACAGAAAGTCAAAAGAGGATATCACGAGTTATTTTTTGCAAACATCGATTTACAGTTTAATGATTCAGGAAATATACGGAATAAAAATTGACAAACTTGTTATTTTAATGGCAATAGATAACGAGAATAAAGTTTTGGTCTTTGAAGAGAGTAGAAAAAATTGGTTCAATTTGTTGGTAAAAAAATTAAAGGAATTTCCTCCTAAATGAAAAATACAGATAAAGAAGAAAACCAAAGAACTGAACAGTCCCTTGCGAACATTTATTTACTCTTTGAAGACATTGATAATAATTCAGCCTGGAGAGTATGCGAATGGATTTTGAATTCTAATTATTCAACGCAACCAAGACCGGACGTTTTAAATCTGATTATCAATAGTCCCGGCGGTTCTCTTTTGGATGCATACGCAATCATTGATATCATGGACAGTTCATCTATACCAGTTAGAACAATAGGACTCGGTTGTGTTCAAAGTGCAGGTCTTATGATTTTCTTGGCTGGTGCAAGTGGACATAGAATTCTAACTCCAAATACATCTATAATGAGCCATCAATATTCGTGGGGATTCGAGGGTAAACACAATGAACTCATCGCAATCAATAAAGAATACAGATTGACTTATGATAGAATGTTGAATCATTATAAAAAGCACACAAAATTATCTGTTGCAAACATCAAGAAGTTTCTATTGCCATCTGAGGATGTGTACATGTCTGCCGAGGACGCACTAAAATTCAATATTTGTGATAAAATCTCTTTAATAACACAATGATTTTAAAGAGAAATTGACAATTAATTAACTTTCTTTATAATGATTAAGGTGAACTAAATGGAGACTCCAAATGAGCAGCATCTTTAACATCTTAAGTGAATTGGCCGCAGAACCCTCCACGAATGCAAAAGTTAAAATCCTAGAACGTGAAAAGAACAATGTGCTGCTCAAGAATGTATTTAAAGCAGCGTATGATAAAACGGTTACATACGGTATCAAGCAGATTCCAGAGTATCGAATCGGTTCTCCAACACCGGGTGACTGGTCACTCGAATCAACAATGAAAGAACTTCAAAAGTTCTCTTCACGAGAATTGACTGGAAACAATGCAACAAATCACTTGAAGTTTGTTCTACAGATGATGAACAACCCAGGAAATTGTACTGTTTTTGAGCGCATCATCCAACGAGACCTTCGTTGTAATACAAGTGATACATTGGCCGCCAGAGTTTGGCCTGGTATTGTACCAGTATTTGATGTGATGTTAGCACACAAAGACATTTCTGGTATCAAATATCCATGTTTCGGACAGATAAAATTCGATGGTGCAAGGTGCCACCTAATCTGGGATGGTAAAAAAGCATCAGCATGGTCTCGCAATGGAAAAGAAATCCAAACACTGGGAATATTCGATGAGCAGATGAAAACTGCATTCGGTGATGATACAGTAACAATAGACGGCGAACTGTTGGTTGTTAGAGACGGTAAAATCATTGATAGAAAAACTGGCAATGGCATAATCAGTAAAGCCAATAAAGGTACAATCACTCAAGAAGAAGCTAATACTATTCGTATGGTAACATGGGATATTGTAGATGCAACGAGCAAGATTCCTTATGACATTAGATTAAAGACACTCACTGATGCAATGAGTGCTTCATTGACAAATAACATGATTACTTTGGCTGAAACTCGTACAATAAATTCTCCTGAAGAAGCACAAAAGATGTTTGAAGAGTGCATTGCAGCTGGACACGAAGGCGCAATGATGAAAAACACAAAACAAACATGGGAGCCGAAACGAGTAAAAGGCATCGGCAAGATGAAGGCAGAGGAGACAATTGAGATGCGAATTGTTGGCCTAATCGAGGGCACAGGTAAATATGCTGGAATGCTTGGTGCATTTGAATGTGAAACAGATGATGGTACAATCGAAGTAAATGTAGGCACAGGATTTTCCGATGAACAACGAAAGAAACTCTTCGATGAAAAATATATCGGCGAAATTGTAGAAGTGCTTTATAATCAGCTAATCACGGACAAGAAAACCGGTCAATATAGTTTGTTCTTGCCTAGGTTTGTTGAAGTTAGATTCGACAAAGATGTGACATCTAAGTTTACAGAATTGAAATAAGGAACAATTAAATGAAGACATACAAAGTAGAAGTTTATGATAATGGAGATAAACATTGGTTTCTGGGTGGCAAATTACACCGTGAAGATGGTCCTGCAATTGAATATGCAAATGGCGATAGATTTTGGTTTTTGAATGGTAAATTCCACCGCGAGGATGGACCTGCTATTGAATATACAAATGGTAGCAAAAGATGGTTCTTGAATGACATTGAATACACTGAAGCAGAATTTAATGCAAAGATGAAACCAGCAAAAGAATTGTCTATTGGTGAAATCGAAAAAATCCTTGGGTATAAAGTGAAAATTGTAAAGGACTGAGCATGAAAACATATAAAGTAGAAGTTTATGATAATGGAGATAAACATTGGTTTCTGGGTGGCAAATTACACCGTGAAGATGGACCTGCAATTCATACAGATGGAGGTAAACATTGGTTTCTGGGTGGCAAGTTACATCGTGAAGATGGTCCTGCTATTGAATATGCAGATGGAGGTAGATATTGGTATTTGAATGGTCAGCTGCATCGTGAAGATGGTCCTGCTATTGAATATGCAGATGGAGGTAGATATTGGTATTTGAATGGTCAGCTGCATCGTGAAGATGGTCCAGCATGTGAATATGCAAATGGCGATAGATTTTGGTATCTGAACGGCAAGTTACATCGTGAAGATGGTCCAGCTATTGAATATGCTAACGGAGACAAATTCTGGTCTCTAAATGGTAAATTCCAGCGCGGGGAGGTCACTATATTACAAATAAATGATGTCAACCGCCGCCGCGAACCAGGTTACACAGAAGTAATTCGAGACAAGGAATTGTCTGTTGCAGAAAGTGAAAATTGTAAAGGACTGACTATGAAAACGTACACAGTAGAAGTTTACGACAGCGGCAACAGATATTGGTATTTGAATGGTTTGCGACACCGAGAAGATGGCCCTGCAATTGAATATGTGAATTGCGACAAACGTTGGTTTCTGAACGACATAGAATGTACAGAAGCAGAATTTAATGCAAAGATGAAATCAACAAAAGAATTGTCTATTGGAGAAATGGATGACCTATTTGAAATAATGGATAATCTCACCGACCCAGTCGATGAACTAGAATTGCTCCAAAATTCTAAGTTTGAATTTTTTCTAGGCGGTTCTAGGAGAATTGCAGAAAAATTCAATTCTCCTCTTATTAATATTAATGAAAATACGGATTATGATTTTTATGCGACATATTCAGTTGAATTGGAACAATTCCTAATCGACAATAATTATCAACCAACAGAGACAAATCAGGATTATTTTGATGATGAATGTATCCAAATTTATAAGAAGTCCTCGCCCGACCATCCTGAAATTCAAATAGTCCTTAGGAAGGATGCAATGCTTTATAACAATGTCTTCGAATCAATTGATGCAGATTCCTATTACAATTTATTGTGGAAAAGAAGTCCACTGACTTGTAGATGGAACATTCAGCCAATTTTTAATTTGATGTTTAGTGTAGCAAGAAAATGTAAAGGCTAACAATAGAAATGGGAAAGTTATTAATAGCGTGTCACGGGTTGCCAGGTTCAGGCAAAGACACATTTGCAAATTTCTTGATACAGGGTGGAGGCAATTGGTCTAAAGTTTCATTTGCTGCTCCAATTAAGCGCGGACTCTCTGCAATGTTTAACATTCCTATGGAAGATATCGAAAATCCAAACATCAAGAATTCTGCGAACTATAAATTCAATAGAAGCATCAGGTATATGGCACAAACGCTTGGTACTGAATGGGGTAGAACATTAATAAAGGATTCTGTTTGGGTTGATTTGGGTCAAGAAGCGATCGAACATGCCTGGGATAAAGGACAATCCGTAATTAATACTGATTTGAGATTCGAGAATGAAGCTATACGAGTAAAAGAACTCGGTGGAATTATTGTGCACATCATTAGAAATGACAATAAATTCGATGATGCAAATAAAATAAATGGTGCATATAATCATGCGTCCAACATCACGTTAGATGAAAAGTACATAGATTTCGTAATTTTCAATAGCTGGACAATTGATGATTTCCAAAGAGAAGTAACCAGAGTAATAAAAGAGATTACAAAAAAGGATTAATAAATGAGTAACACTTTTCTGGTATCAGACCATCACTTTGCTCACAGCAACATCCTCACGTTTAAAAACGAAGATGGTTCGAATTTGAGGACATTTGATTCTTGTGAAGAGATGGATGAGACTATGATTAATAATCATAATTCTGTAGTTGGGCCAAATGATACTGTTTATTTCTTGGGCGATGTGTGTTTTGGTGCTACTCGCTTTCACGACATCATGCCAAGATTGAATGGCATAAAAGTACTCATTAAAGGAAATCACGATAGCTTGAAGATGTCAGCTTATGTCAAGTACTTTAAAGATGTTAGGTCTTGTCACATGCTACACAGAATTCATTTGAGTCACATTCCAATTCATCCAGGAAGTCTATGCAGGTGGAGAGGTAACGTACACGGTCATTTACATTCTGGTACTGTGAAAAAACAATTATTTTCTTTAGAAAATGGCTCGCCGACCTGGACTGAAATCGACGACCATAGGTACTTCAACGTATCTGTGGAAAAGATTAATTACACACCCGTGGCATTTGAAGTAATTAATAAGCATTTCAAAGACAATGGTTTGTGAGTAATTGAGTTATTATTCTTCCTCACAAGATTGACAAATCAAAATAATTTGATTGTTGTCTTGACATGGTTTATAATAAAAAGAGGAGATTATTATTATGAAATTTTACACTTATTGCCAAACTCTTGGTAATTCAATATTGTATAGAGGTTATAACAAAGGTAGACCGATAATCGAAAGAATTGATTTTGGTCCTACCTTGTTTGTTCCAACTAAAAATCGAGATAAAAATTCTTGGAACGATTTATACAATAATACACCATTAGAACCAATCGAGTTCACAAACATCAGAGATGCTAAAGAATATGTAGAGACATATAAGGATGTCCATGGGATGGAAATCCATGGCATGACTAAGTGGAATCTTCAATATATCAATAAAAAGTTTCCTGGGGATGTAGAATATGATGTATCTAAAGTAAGAATTCACACGATAGACATCGAGACGGTAGATGAAGATTCCGAGGAAGGATTCCCGGATATTCAAATGGCTGTTATTCCTATTGTACTCATATCAATCCACGACAGTATAACAGACGAGACAGTTGTTTTAGGGTTAAAAGAATTTAATAAACTCGATTCAGATGATTTCATATATAAGAAATTTAATAATGAACGCGAATTGCTAAAATTCTTTATTGAGTTCCAAATAGCAACAAAGCCAGATGTTTGGACTGGGTGGAACACATCCGGATTCGATATACCATACACAATTAATCGCATCAAGAGATTATTTGACGAGGCAGAGGTTAAACGCCTATCTCCTTTTAATTATATCCGAGAAAAGACAATAAAGATTAGAGGAAAAGATATTCAGTCCTATGAGATTTATGGTATTATCGACTTGGATTATCTCGAATTATATAAGAAATTTGGTACATATTCCGCCAAAGAATCTTATGCATTGGGTTTCATTGCTCAAGAGGAACTCGGTGAAACTAAACTCGATTTGCCTGGAAAATCATTCAGAGATTCGTATGTAAATCACTTCGATACATTTGTTAGATATAACGCAATCGACTCTATTCTTGTAAAGAAATTAGAAGCAAAAATGAAGTTGATTGAACTTGCGTTTGCAATCGCCTATATGTATCACTGCAATCTAGGAGATGTATATCGCACTGTTGCTCCATGGGAAGCATTCATATATCATCATCTGAGCAAGAAAAAGATTGCTGTTCCTCCTCGTAAAAATGGCATGAGTGGCGATGTGGAAGGAGCGTGGGTAAAAGATGGTAAGCCAGGTATGTATGGATGGTGCATGTCATTCGACTTCTCTTCTCTATATCCTTCTATCATCAGACAGTGGAACATATCACCAGAGACGTTTAAAGCAGCAGAATATGACATTCGAGCGAAAAATTTCCTCAATGATGATGTGGATGCAGTCGCTGCAATGAAATATGCGAAATCAATCAATCATACTATTACAGCGAATGGCACAATGTATGATAAATCGAGAAAAGGATTCTTAGCAGAATTGATGGAATATTGCATGGTTGGTCGAGGTGTAGCTAAAGTAGAAATGATTAAGATAGAATCTAAATATCAGGACAATCATAATGCAGCACTATTGCCGAAAATTGCAGCATTAAAAAATAAACAGCTTGCACTAAAAGTTATGGCGAATGCTGCTTACGGTGCAATAGGAAATGAGGGATTCCATTATTATGATTATAGAATGGCAGAGGCTATCACACTGACAGGTCAAGTATCAGATATTCATTTGGCTAATTTATTGAATGAAAAATTCAATAATATTTTGAGCACAACTAATATTGATTATATCATTGCTGGTGATACCGACTCTGTGTATATAAATTGTCAGGATATAGTGGATAAATTTGCGGGTGGTAAATCTACTGATGAAATTGTCAAATTCTTGGATGACTTCGCAGTAAAGATATGCCAACCAATTATCAATGCAAGTGTCGATACAGTATATGAGAAGATGAATGCTTACGATAAAGTAATGGGCAGTAAGAGAGAAGCAATTGCATCTAAAATGTTATATCGCGCGAAGAAGAATTATGCTATGTACGTTCATAACTCTGAGGGTGTTGCATACAATCCTCCAAAATTAAAGGTAATGGGAATTGAAATTGTTCGGTCTTCTACTCCGAAGTGGTGCAGGAATAAACTGAAAGAATTGTTGCAATCTATGTTTGAGTCAGATGAAATTACACTCAGAAAGAAATTCCTGTTAATTGAAAAAGAGTTTAAGACTCTACCACCAACCGAAATAGCATTCCCTAGGGGAGTGAGTGATATTGACAAATACTTTGCTAATAATGCTATCAAGACAGGTATAACAGTGCCCATGCACGTTCGTGCTGCATGTTTATTTAATATGAATACAGTGAAATTAAAGCAATATCAACAAGTACAAAATGGGGACAAGATAAAGTTCTTATATTTGAAAATGCCGAATCCAATTAGACAAAATGTAATTGGCTTCCCTAGTAATATAGATTTACCACCAGAGTTTAAATTGCATGCGTATGTAGATTACGATACACAATTTGAAAAGACGATTGAAAATGCAATGACATCACTCACAGATTGTGCTGGATGGAAGCTGAGAGAAGAGAGTTCATTGGCTGGGTTCTTCGATTAATAAATAAAATCATGGTATCCGACTCCATGCATAAATCAAAGGTCGTTACAAAAGGAGAAATAAAATGAGTCTATTAGACAAACTTAGATCAGTCGGTTCAATTAAAGCAGAAACAGTAGCAACATCAAGTTTCTTCGCTCCAAAAGATTTAATTCAAACAAATATCCCAATTATCAACGTAGCATTTAGTGGTACACTCGATGGTGGATTGGTACCAGGTTTAACAATCCTAGCAGGACCATCAAAGCACTTCAAATCAAATCTTGGACTTGTTTGTGTAAGTTCATACATGAAAAAATATAAAGATTCTGTTTGTTTATTTTATGACTCAGAGTTCGGTATTACTCCTGAATATATGTTAGCACATGGAATTGATACTGAAAGAGTTTTACACATTCCTCTTGAGCATATCGAACAGCTAAAATTCGATATAATGAAACGTCTGTCTGAAATTAAGAAGGGAGACAAAGTAATTATTTTCATCGACTCTATCGGAAACTTGGCATCAAAGAAGGAAGTTGATGATGCTGAAAATGAGAAGTCAGTTGCGGATATGACTCGTGCTAAATCATTGAAGAGTCTTTTCCGTATTATCACTCCACATTTGACATTGAAAGATTTGCCTTGTATCGCAGTAAATCATGTATATGAAGAAACTGGCATATTTGCGCGGACGATTGTTAGTGGCGGCTCGGGCTTGTACTATTCCGCCAATCAGATTTTTATCATTGGGCGCTCTCAGGAAAAAGTAGGAACTGACGTCGTTGGTTATAACTTTACAATCAATATCGAAAAATCGAGATTCGTAAAAGAAAAGAGTAAGCTCCATTTCCAAGTATTATTCAATGGAGGAATTGATAAGTTTTCTGGTTTGCTCGACCTTGCACTTGAAAGTGGATATGTACAAAAACCGTCTAACGGTTGGTATATCAGAGTAGATAAAACTACAGGTGAAATATTGGACGAAAAGAAAGTAAGAGAGGCTGATACTCATAATAAGGCATTCTGGGCTCCAATATTATCCAATCCAGATTTCTATAAATTCGTAAAAGATAAATTCCAGCTATCAATCGCTCCAATGAACATGGATGATACCGATGACTAAATTTTATAAAATATGCGAAGTCTCTGCTAATGGTGTTTGTCCGATTCAAATCACAAGAGGCAAATTCAACGGCATCAAATATGCATACGGCAGAGTAGCAATCGAAGAACTAGAAGATAATGCTAAATTATCTTTTGAATATGACATATTTGATGGTGTAGTAGATGAAAATTCAATAGAAGAATTCAAAAAATTGACAGGAGATATCTTAAAAGATATTCTAATTGAACAATTGGATTCTAACGAAGTGATTTATACTGGTGGAACGGATGGAACTTAAAGTTGAAAATATTATATTAGAAAATCTGATTCATAATGATAACTATTTCAGAAAAGTTTTTCCTCATTTAAAAGAGGAATATTTTAGTACTAAAATTGAAAAGACAATTTTCAAGTTCATAACTATCTTTTCAGAAAAACACAATAAAGCACCAAATCAGAAAATTCTAGGACTGCTTTCCAAGGAATATCCTTCTTTCACTCAAGAAGAATATATCCAAGCAGAATTATTCGTTAGAGACTTGAATGGCAAAGAAGAGAATGTAGATTGGTTGACAGAAAGAACAGAAAAGTTTTGTAAAGATAAAGCATTTTATAATGCAGTGATGACAACGATTCAAGCGATGGATGGGAATGACCCGAAATTATCCATCGATGCTATGCCATCTCTGATGCAAGATGCATTGGCAGTATCATTTGATAATAGTGTTGGGCACGACTTCTTCGATGATGTAGAATCTCGTTTTGATTTTTATCATTTGAAAGAAGATAGAATTCCATTCAAATTATCGTATTTTAACAAAGTGACAAAGAACGGTGTTCCAAGAAAAACACTAAATGCAGTATTAGCTGGCGTTAATGTAGGCAAATCATTGTTCTTGTGTGATATGGCAGCTAGTTCATTATCCCAAGGATACAATGTTCTGTATATCACAATGGAAATGGCACAAGAAAGAATTGCAGAAAGAATTGACTGCAATATGTTGGATATTGATATAGATGCATTGGGTAGATTAGACAAAGATGATTTCGTGGGCGGAGTCAATGGAATCAAAGCAAAGACTCATGGCAAATTAATTATCAAAGAATATCCTACTGGTGCTGCTCATGTTGGACATTTTAGAGCATTATTAGAAGAATTGAAATTGAAAAAGAATTTTCTACCTGATGTCATCTGCATCGATTATATCAACATATGTGCTTCATTAAAATATAAGAGTTCAAATTATAATTCTTATTTTGCAGTTAAATCAATCGCAGAAGAACTTCGTGGTCTCATGGTAGAATATAATTGTGTTGGCTGGACAGCAACACAGTTGACTCGCTCAGGATTTTCAGATTCAGACTTTGATATGACTTCTATATCAGAAAGTTTTGGGTTGGCAGCGACATTGGATTGTTTATTCGGTATCATAAGAACTGAAGAGTTGGATAAAATGAACCAATTGATGATTAAACAATTAAAGAGTAGGTATAATGATGTTAATTATTTTAACAAATTCTTAATAGGAATTGATATTAGAAAATTCAAATTGCATGATGTAGAAGAAAGTCAACAAGAAACACTATCTGAACGCGGAAAAACAGATGAGTCGTTATTTGATAAATCTGCCAAACTACGAAATTATGATTCGATTAGTTTTGATTGATGTATCGTTTATAAGTCATTGATTACTATCAAATATTGACATTTAATAGAATTCGTTTATAATCTTATTAAGTTATAAAACTTGTTGAAGGGGAAATAAATTGGAAAATTGGAAAATTTATGACGAAAACATCGGCCTGATGCGCGTTGGTACTATCGTAAAAGATGAAAACAAAGGATGGAATTATTTGACTGTTTGCGATATTTACGAAGATGTGTCGAATAACTATGATGAAGCTGATTTCAAATTGTTTCCTAATGCAAAAGAAAATGCAAAATTGATTTGCGTGGCGCCTGATATGCTGGCTGCGTTGGAATTTGCCGCGGAACAGTATCAAACTTATTTTGCCGATATGCCGGTTGCATGGCAAACAGTCGATAACATCATCAAGGAAGCAATCGCAAAGGCTAAAGGTTAAATCATGCAAATTGATTGCTGATATGCCAGGTAATGACAAATAACTATGAAAATTAGAGTATATTCGGACATTCATATCGACCATTATTTCGCTAATGGCGTACCATTGGATGCAAATACGGGTGAAGTGAAGTGCTGGAAGCCTCCTGTTTTACCAGATGATAAAGAAACAACTCTGATTCTTGCGGGTGATTTGTGGACAGGAACAAGATTTATTGAATTTGCGGGGTATTCATGGATTACAGAGGTCTCAACACGTTTCAAGAACGTCTTGATAGTATTAGGAAACCACGATTATTGGCCAGGAAACAACGCACTGACTATCTTGGGTGGTGGCGATACCTGCAATGCTATGTTACAGGATTTCGGGTGTTACAACGTAAAAGTACTGGACTGCGATACATGGGCAGATGGTGAATATCTATTTGTTGGTTGTACACTTTGGACTGACATGAACAGTAATAATGCTTTATCCATGTACAATATGCCACGTTTTATGGCGTATGATGGTAAGTGTGCCTATGACACTGGACCGAATGGTCAGTGGACTAGATTCACATCTGAAAAATGGGTGCAAACACATGCAAAACATCGCGCTTATATCAAGCAAATAGCTGAACAAAATCGTGATAAGAAAATTGTCGTAATTACTCATCATCTTCCTCTGTTATTTTTAGGAGACCCTAGATATCAAAGATATCAGAGCAATCATTATTACATGAGCGATTTGAGCGATGTGATTTTAGATAATGAGCACATTGTGATGTGGATTTATGGTCACACCCACTATCAGAATGATGTCATGTTTCCTTCTTCTTCCGGTTATGACGGGTGTAGGATGTTGAATAATTCTGTCGGTTATGTTTCAGAAGGACATGAATTATCGAAAAAAGTGAAACATGAAATTATAAAATTAGGAGAATAATTACAAATGAAAACGTACACCGTAGAAGTACATGATGATGGCAATAAATTCTGGTATCTGAACGGTAAATTACACCGTGAAGATGGCCCTGCATGTGACTATATTTATGGAGACAAATGCTGGTATCTGAACGGTAAATTACACCGTGAAGATGGCCCTGCATGTGACTATATTTATGGAGACAAATGCTGGTATCTGAATGGTAAATTACATCGTGAAGATGGCCCTGCAATTGAATATAATGGAAACAAATTCTGGTACCTGAACGACAAAGAATATACCGAAGCTGAGTTCAATGCCAAGATGAATCCTGTGAAGGAATTGTCCGTGTCGGACATAGAAAAGTTGCTTGGGTATAAAGTGAAAATTGTAAAGGAGTAATTATGAAAACATATCAAGTAGAAGTTTATGATAATGGCAATAAATTCTGGTATCTGAACGGCGAATTCCATCGTGAAGATGGCCCTGCATGTGACTATATTTATGGAGTCACATGCTGGTATCTGAATGGTAAATTACATCGTGAAGATGGTCCTGCCATCGAAAATTCTAACGCTGGAGACAAATACTGGTATCTGAATGGTAAATTACATCGTGAAGATGGCCCTGCAATTGAATATGCTAATGGATATAAATTATGGTATTTGAACGACAAAGAATATACCGAAGCTGAGTTCAATGCCAAGATGAATCCTGTGAAGGAATTGTCCGTGTCTGACATAGAAAAGTTGCTTGGGTATAAAGTGAAAATTGTAAAGGAGTAATTATGAAAACATATCAAGTAGAAGTATATGATAATGGCAATAAATTCTGGTATCTGAACGGCGAATTCCATCGTGAAGATGGCCCAGCAATTGAATATGCTAATGGAAACAAATACTGGTATCTGAACGGCAAAAGACACACAGAAGCAGAATTCAATGCAAAAATGAATCCTGATAAGGAATTGTCTGTTGCAGATTTGGAAAAGTTGCTTGGCTATAAAGTGAAGATTGTTAAAGGATAAACAAAAGAGAAATTGAAAATGGACGAAGAAGAAATCTTGGAAATGCTAAAAACGCAATTGAGTCTGGCTATAAAAACAAATAATTATAGCTGCGGACCCACACTATCCACGAACGTTCATGTGATTCAATTGATATTAGATGATGAAGTAATAAGTGAGATAATGTTGCCACGAGATAATTTTGAAAGGAAAAACTAAGATGAATTCACCATTTTATCAAGAACGAATCATAACAAGTGCAAGAGAAATTGCAGAGCGCAATGGATTTTTCCTCGTAGAACATCATAATTATCCAGGAAAGATTTCAGCAATGACATCTAAAGCTCCCTATGCAAAAGACATAGTCATCAAAGCATTTGATTCCTGGTATGATGTTATCATTTTCTTTAGTGGTTATGAACAACACGCATTTGAAAATTCAATGTTACAACCAACGAGATAATAAAATGACAGACGAAGAGTTCTATGACTTGTGGCAGGGATGCGTGTGGCGACAAGAAATCGATAGATTACGTAGAGAAAATAAGCGTTTAGAGGATGCTGTAGATGAATTAAAAGTGAGTTTAAACAAAGAACACATCTACTGTGATAATCATAAAGGAGTACAATAAATGAAATCTATAATTTTCCTCGACATGGATGGTGTTCTTGCCAACTTTTCTGGATTTGCAGTAGAAAATTTCGGCAATAATTGGCAGACTGAAATCGAAAAGCCAAACTGGGGCGCTCTAAGTCACATTCCAAATTTATTTGCTCAACTAAATCCAATGGAAGATGCACTTGAACTCTATCATAGTTGCTGTGAAATTATCGGCGACAAAAACAGAGTTCAGATTTTAACTGCATTACCAAATAGAGCACACATGGAATCAGCAGCAAGAGATAAAATCGAATGGGCACACAAACATATCAGTCCTGATATTCGAGTACATTTTGGTCCTTATGCACAAGATAAACAGTACCATAAAAGACATAAATTCGATATTCTCATCGACGATTCTGAACTGAACATTACACAGTGGGAATCCGTTGGAGGTTATGGAATTATCCACGAAAATTCAAAAAAGTCGACAGATGAATTAAAATCATTTATAATGGTTTCATCTAATCAAGAAATGGGATTTTATGGCTGAAGAACTTGGTATTTTAGGCAGAAAGCATATTATGATTGACATCGAGACATTAAGTACTCGACAAAACGCAATCATAATTCAAATAGGTGCATGTTCATTTACATTCGAGGATGGTATAGGAGAACCTTTCTTGTGTAATGTCAATGTACAATCCTGTTTAAATGTAGGTCTACATTTTTCCAAAGAAACATATGACTGGTGGATGAAACAGAACGAGGAAGTTTTTAAATCCTGTCTTACTGATACTAAACCAATCTCTGAATCTTTATCTCTTTTGAATGAGTTTATTGGTAAAGACAAAAAGACATTAGTATGGGCACAGGGTAGTGTATTCGACCTTGGAATTTTGTCGAGTGCTTATACACAAGCTAATGTAGAGAAATCATGGAAATACTATCAGGAAATGGATTCTAGGACAGTATTCACAATGCTCAATGTCAGAAATGACATAGAACGAAAAGGCGATGTAGGTCACCATAATGCATTGAATGATGCGATTGCACAAGCTGAAACACTCATAAAAGTTTTTAAGGAGAATTGATAAATGGATAAAATTCATGGTAGGTATATTAATCGTGATACAGCTACTTTAGGTGATTTTATTGAAGATGCTGTAGAAGCATCACAGGTAAAATCAGAATGGGTCGGTATGCCAGAATTCAAACAAAATGACATCGATTCATTTTCGACTATTATATTCAGGATTGTTGATGAAGAAAGTCTAAAAAAATTATCCGAATTGATAGGTCAACCTTTGACAAATAAAACAAAGACAGTATGGTTTCCAAGACAAGGAATCTTACCAGAACGCACTCTTTTTTATGTGGATGAGGATGACCTATGATTCCTGAACATTTGCCAAAGTATCCGATTTATGTTGTATCCAAGGGTCGAGCTGATACAAGACTTACATCGAAGAGTCTAGAAGCAATGAGGATACCATATAATATTGTTGTAGAAAAGGACGAAGTAGAAACATATAAAGCTGCTGTTAATCCTAAATATTGTACAGTCATAGAACTTGATAAAACATTCCAAGATGAATATGACACATTTGATGATTTGGGTTATACAAAAAGTAAAGGACCAGGTCCTGCAAGAAATTTTGCATGGGAACACGCAAAATCAAATGGATTTAAGCGGCACTGGGTCATGGATGATAACATCGATGGATTCTTTAGGTTCAATAATAACTCTAGAATAATGTGTTTAAGTGGTGCAATATTCAGAGCAATGGAAGATTTTAGTGATAGATATACAAATCTTCCTATGTGTGGACCAAATTATTATTCTTTTGCTGTACCGTGTGGTCGCAAACAACCACCGATTATTATGAACACTCGCATCTATTCATGTAATTTAATTGAATGTGATATTCCATATAGATGGAGAGGAAGATACAACGAAGATACTGACATCTCATTGAGAATGTTAAAAGACGGATTATGCACAGTTCAATTTAATGCATTTCTACAAGCTAAAATGGTCACACAGGCACTGAAGGGTGGTAATACAGCCGCATTTTATGCAAAAGAAGGCACGACAGCCAAATCTCAAATGCTGTATGATATGCATCCTGATGTGACGAAACTAGTCATAAAATATGATAGACACCATCATCACGTGGATTATAATGTATTCAAAAAGAATAGATTGAAGAGAATACCAGGTCTAATTATACCTGATAAAATCAATGATTATGGTATGACTACTATTAAGAAAACAGATTTACCTGAACACAGAAAAGATGCATTTATCACTAAGAAATCAATCAATAAGAAAGTGAGTATAGAATGAAAAAGGAAATAATGCCATCTACTGGTTATTACAGCAATATCCAACGTATTGGTCGTCCAGATGTAGTACTAGACCAGAGAGCGAAGTATACATTCAACGGAGAAGACTTTGCGAGAGCAATGAATGAGAAGAAATTAATCAAATCTACAAAGGAAGTAGAGATTATTGGTCCGATAGAAGTAGAATCAGAATTAATGTAAATAAATGTGTGAAAAGCCCCAAGTGGGGCTTTTCAAGTAATAAATAGTGATGTAGTTAGAATTGACTGTTTTAGGAGCATCAATTCAGTGGATGTTGCATCCATTGTCCTACATCACAACACTATTTATTGGTGTTGAATTTCCTAAAATGTCTTAACATGAACAGTCTAATGCTTGGTGTAAGCAGATTACACTCCAAATGATGCCTGGCCATTGTGCTAAAGAACATCATCACTGGTACTGACAAAAAGTGGAAAAAAAGCCCCGGCAATGCTTATGGTTTGTAACCGGGAATCCGAACACTTCGCTAAAGAGGGGTGGTTTTATCGGTAGGCACGTACTCAAACATCGTAAAAAGTCTTCACGAACGTCGACTTTACCAAATGACAATTGGTTGAAATCTTTAGACCACCCAGCTGACGCTCGACGGAAAAACAAGGTTTTGGTCTTAAAGGGCCAAAACCACGTCTTCTACTCTCTGGAAACATTAAATAATTGAATTTATAAGTTAATGAATTAAAAGAATTCAATAAGAATTAAGACTTTGAATTTTATAAGTTATTGATTTTGTTTAATCTTTGACATTAAATCTTTAATAAGTTAGAATAAAACATCAATTTCATAAATGAATAATAAAATGAAAAACTTTATTGAATTTATTGTAACACTCATCTTTGGTGTAATTGCATTATTTGGTCCATTCTTCTTCTTTTTGATTTAAAAATGATTTTAAAATTAAACAAGTCTTACTTAACAAGAAACAGAACTATTGTTAGACGTATTCTTGCTATTGACAGGAGAAGTAAAGAATTTCCTGTTGTAGCTGAATTATCAGATGGTTCAATTTTTACTTACACTAAAGATGGTAAACATTCACTTAGTGAAAAAGAACATCCTTTAGACATTCTTGAAGAATTCTCTGATGCCAATAAATGATTTTACATGCACTGCATGTGGTTATCTCTTAAAGGATAAACTACACAGTCTATCAGATGCACCAACAAAATGCCCAAATTGTAATAAAGAGACTTTAGAACGAGTACTATCAACTGCTTCATTTAAATTTTGTGGCACAGGGTTCTATCAAACAGATTATAAAACCAAATAGAGGAAGTAAAATGAATAATGACAGAACTGCGATATGTGAAATTATTAGTGAAATGCTAGATAACCCAACAGACGATGGAATTTTCCACACTACTGTCGCATACGATAAACTTGAAGCATTGCTCCAAGAGACTAGATTTATGGCTATAGGATGGGCGCATGCGGATGTGTGTAGTGACTTGGATGCTGGTCTGGACCCTCGACAAAACGATATCGCCGATATTATTGCCCGTGCAAAGATAGATTTTGCAGCATAATCCCTCATTAGAAAGTTCAGATAATGAAAGCATGGACAGACTATCCATTTGAGTGGCTTGGCGATGAACCAAATAAAAAAGCGCCAGTTCGTGAAATTGAGGTTATTTCTTATGATGGTGATAAGTACTGTGAAATTCACATTTGTGAGTATCCTGATACTGAAACGACAAGCATCAAATCCGGTTACATTTATCAAGTAGCAGGGCGTTATGATGAAGTACCTTGTTTAACAAAAGACCAATTGGATTCTCTTTTATAGCACACAGTTTACCCAGACAGATTATAAAACCAAATAATGACCTTTATAAGTTATTGATTTCATTTGTAATTTGACAATCAAATGTACGTATTTTATCATTTTGATATGGTACACAGGTAGACACCAATGAGAATTATTATATTATGAGTTATCAAATGAATTATCGTGATTTAATCCAACAAAAGACATTAGAAGTTCAAGAAACCTTATTGGCTCTTGGATTCCCGAAGATTCATACACCATTCACAGTGTGTAAATTGCCCAAGGGTGTTGCTGGTAGAGCATGGGGACACGAAAGATTCGAGATTAGCATTGATTATATTACGAAACACACGGATAAAATAATCTCTCGGACGGTTCCTCATGAACTTGCCCACATGTACACATCAAAGTACTTTCCGGGAGCTTCTGGTCATGGTAAACAGTGGAAGAAGTTCATGGAAGCTATGGGATGTGAACAAAGTCGAAGGCATGACATGTCATTGACAGATGAGACTCCACAAGAAACACGGAAACAGTATAAACTAGAAAAACAATTGCAAGGAGTATTTGACGTCATCTGGGATGCTCAGTCAAATATCTACAACGGCTTCATCGAAAAGAAAATTGTGGCTACAGATAAAAGCTACAATAAAGTGAAGAAACTGATGCAAGAGTTGTACGGTTGTGAAATGTTTAATGTAGTAACACCTTGTTTTTAAATGAAATTTGACATTTAAACTAAAGAGATTATAATGATTATATCAAAAATAAATGAGGTGAGATAACATGAATGGTTTTATTGTATTTCTGAATGGCGAGTACTTTGACGAAGTATTCTTTTCTTGCAGTATTAATACCGATGATGTTCGAGCGTCATTGATTGAGCATGACGGTTATCCTGCTGATATTGTCGTGAAATCATTCCGCACTTCTGTTGCAATTTGATTAGGAGAAATAATGGCGATTGATTGGGAAAACTTCGACCTTAAAAAGACAAAAACATACCTTTGTACTTTCGCCAACATTCGCCATGTATTTGAGGAGAATCACTACAAAGCTGGGCACATCGGTGTAACACCTCCATCGAAGCACATTATATGGAATGGAAAGCAGTATCACATGCGTAGTCTAACCATCGACCGGCCTTATAGCTACGCTCTGCGAGAAGCGGTGAAAAATGGTGAAGCCATAGTTGTAAAAGGTCTGCGGCGAATGAACTGCGCGATGCTATTGATAGTGTAATGTCGCTTGATAGTGGACGAGAGGACTTTTAAAATGGAAAACAAAATCAAAGTATTAGAGGTAGTTGAGCTTGCAAAAAGCTGTGGCGCTGTAGTAGGAGTCAAACACATTCTGGACACAGCCAAGGAAATGGTGCATTTCACACCAGAAGAACTGATA
>Ga0210016_1000585_pt1 | contig 32405 bp, 31 predicted proteins | sample CryGeyCG2014_300_FD_185454 | JGI IMG/M metagenome (GOLD analysis project Ga0210016, IMG submission 185454) | Groundwater microbial communities from aquifer - Crystal Geyser CG02_land_8/20/14_3.00 (SPAdes) (version 2) | ecosystem: Environmental > Aquatic > Deep subsurface > Groundwater | place...
CGGCCGGAGCGCAGCGTGCCTTTGTAATGGCCAAGGTAATGGAGAAGAGATCAGTCATAGTGGTAGGGTCAAAATGCCCGGAGCTGGTGAAGGAGTTGCGCATGATCCCTGCGGGCACGATGGAAGATGCCTTTTGTCTTACCGCTTCAATCCTGGGTAAGAAGCGGATCGAAACCCTTATCGTCCCCCATGCGCTATTAACTTTGCCTGTGGTGACCGCTGGGACATCACCATCTGACTGAACCTCGTGCCCCGATAGTGCACACAAAAAGATGTGCAATACGGCATTTTCATATAAACGTATCAACTCAATAAAGTGGGGAGACTCTTTTCGCCGCGATATTTCCGGATGCCAGCTTTCGAGGGGATGACAAATAGTTGGCTTGTTCCGTCTTTCCGGCAAAAGCCGGAATCCAGTGGTTTTACCCCCAATTATTGAGCTGATAAATATAAACCTTAATGCCCTATAATAAGGAGGCATGAAAATGCCTTATGTCATTCATGCTTAGGCAGGAATCCAGATCGTCACTCCGGTGAAGGAAAGCAACAGGGAATGGCCGTAAAATAGCCGATCTGCTGATTTTTGCGGGAGACAGAATCTGCGTGGAATGAAAATATGCTTCTAATTCTATAAATTAGGTTAAAAAATAATGGAAGAAAACATCAAGAAAGAACTGATCAAGATTGTGGGGCCCGACAACTTCACCGAGGCCCTGATTGACCTGGTCTCCTATTCCTACGACGCCTCCGCCAACGATCATCGCCCTTTGGCTGCCGTAAGGCCTACAAGCACAGTGCAGGTAGCTGATATCATGCGTCTTGCGTGGGAAAACGAAATCCCAGTCACACCGCGCGGTGCAGGCACGGGGCTTGCCGGTGCCGCAGTTCCTGTACAGGGTGGTCTGGTCATGGATATGGCCCTGATGAACAGGATCATCGCAATAAGGATTCCCGACAGGCTGGTGGTTCTCGAACCGGGGGTGGTTTACGAAGATCTTGAAAAGGCACTCCTCCCTTACGGGTTTTTCTTTCCTCCCGACCCTGCAAGCGGCAAGGTCTGCACCATAGGTGGAAATGTTGCGACTAACGCGGGCGGCATAAGGGGCGCCAAATACGGCGTTACCAGGGATTATGTCCTGGCCCTGGAGGTGGTGCTTGCCGACGGGCGGATACTCAAGACCGGGGCATCCTGCATGAAATCGGTATCAGGCTATGACCTTACAAGGCTCTTTACCGGCTCTGAAGGAACTCTGGGCGTGATAACCCTCATAACCTTAAAGATCAGCCCAAGGCCTCTTGCCGAGCGAACCGCGACCGCCATGTTTTCCGACCTTACTGACGCGGGCCGTGCGGTGAGCGACATAATGCACTCCGGCGTCATACCCAGCGTGCTTGAGGTACTGGATGAGAACGCGCTTAAGGTCTTAAGAGAGCAGGGCGGCATCCCCATGCCGGCTGCCAGGGCTATGATACTTACCGAAACGGACGGATACACTGAAACCGAGGCGGCATCTCAGATGGATAAGATAGTTGAGGTCTTCAAAAAAAATAGGGCCTTTGCCGTCAATAAGGCAGGTTCAAAGGCTGAGGCGCAGTCCTTATGGCGGATCCGTAAATCCGTCGGGAGTGTGGCCGCCAAGCTGAGACCCGCCAATATATCGGAAGACGTGGCCGTTCCAATCTCCAGGGTGCCTGATCTTTTAAACGGCATCTCACGAATTGCCACCGAGATGGAGATTCCCTTCGTCATCTTCGGGCATGCCGGAGACGGTAACATCCATCCAAGGTTGATGTACGACCCTGCCGACCCGAAGCAGACGGACAGGGTTCACAGGGCCGCCGAGGGCATATTCAGGCTTGCATGCGGCCTGGGCGGGACACTTACGGGAGAGCACGGCATCGGTCTATCGAAGGCCCCCTACATGGAGATCGAACATAGCCGGGTATCCCTCGATGTCATGAGGGCCGTCAAGCAGGCGCTAGATCCCAAAAACATACTTAACCCCGGGAAGATGAGGCTTTGAATGCCGGCCTTAAAATGTCGCTTCTGTTCTTATTGGACTCATGTCAGCCTTCCCTGCCTTGAGAGCTTTATGCATCCAGGAAAATACGCCCTGCTCAATTTGTTTTAGGCTTTTACCGTTGATTCCTGAGACGTTATACCCATAGACGTATAAAACAATCCTTGTCATGCGCGTAAGCGGAGCAGTTCCTCAACCTGGGAAGCGATTTCAGCCTCCTCGTCCGCAGGGACGACAAGGACAGGATAGAGGCTCTCCGGAGAGTGCACGGCTGCACATGGTCCTGAGCAGGATCGGTTAGCCTCGAGATCAAGGCTAACTCCGGGAAGGCAAGCATCCGCCATGCCTCCGCCCTCAAATCCCAGACAGACGGCCTCGCGCACCGTTGAAGAGTTCTCGCCTATTCCGCCTGTAAAGACAAGGGCGTCGAGCCCTCCCATTATAGCGCTATATGCTCCGATATATTTTCTTACCCTGTGGAAAAATGCCCTGAGTGCTGAGCCCGCCCTGGAATTGCCGGCCAGGCTTGCGGCCTCTATGTCCCTAAAGTCGCTTGAGCCGATGCCTGCCAGTCCCAGAAGGCCCCCCTCATTGTTGAGGAGTTCGTAAATCCGCGACATCGGTAACCCCTTTCGGGAGTAAAGATAATGGATCACAGCAGGATCAATATCACCGCAGCGAGTGCCCATGATCAACCCTTCAAGGGGCGTAAATCCCATGCTTGTGTCCACACTGAGGCCCTTTTCGACCGCCGTAACGGATGAGCCGTTCCCGAGGTGACAGGTAATGATCCTCAGTTCCTCGGGTCGTCTGCCCAGGTGCCTGGCGGCAATCCTCGCCGCATAGCAATGGCTGGTACCGTGAAACCCGTATTTTCTTATCCCGCAGTCTTGATACAACTCCCAGGGAAGGCCGTATAGGAATGCGTGCTCAGGCATGGTGGCGTGGAAGGCCGTATCAAAAACAGCCGTCTGGACTGCCTGTGCAAATTCCCGTCCGCAGGCCTCAATTCCTAGAAGGTTCATTGGATTATGCAGAGGCGCAAGCTCAGAGTAGCGTCTGATAAGCTCCTTGATTTGGTCTGTTACCCGCACCGGGCCGTGGATCTCGTCTCCGCCGTGCACGACCCTGTGGCCTACAGCCTTAATTTCTTCAATCGAACCTATGCCGCCCCTTTCCTTATCCTTAAGAAGGGCGGCGATGCGGCTTATGGCCTCCCCTGTTTCCGCTACCGGGCAGGGAACTGACCAGGGCAGCGCCGATCCGCTCTGCCAGGAAAGCCTGGCCGCCTCCGTTCCTATGCGCTCAATGCTCCCCTGAATAACGCGTTCTTTTTCGGGCAGCCTGAACAGACTGAATTTTACCGACGAGCTGCCGGCATTTATGACCAGGATGAAAATCATCCTTCCCCATCCTCTCTCAGGCCCGGGGGCGAGGAGTTTGGCTGGAGAGGGCCAAAGATTCTCCCTTCCCGCCTGCCGGCCGACCTGTGCATTTATATGAAAATGGCCCTTCCCTTACCTCCTCCCCCTCGACGGGGGAGGGAGGGGTGGGGGTGATTTTCATCCTTCGTTGTGCCCTGCCAGGGCATGGGGGTTAGTCGAGCGGCAAAACTCATTTTATTTCCGAATATTCAGATGGGCATATTTGTCCAGATATCTGACAGGAAGGGCAAGGGCATCCCGCCTGAAAGGCTCGGCAAGGACCTCCTCGCCCCCCTGAACAATGGCGTTTATCACTGTAGGTCTGCCGGAAGCGATGGCTTCTCGGAGAGCATCTCCCACCTGATCGGGCGCATCAACACGGATGCCGTTTGCGCCCATGACACGGGCCAGTTCCGCGTAATCCGGATTACCGGGGAGATCTGCTCCAACGAATCTATTGTTATAGAAATCAATCTGGTTCTTTTTCTCAGCGCCCCATTCATTGTTTGTGGCAACGATAGCCACAAGAGGGATGTTCTCCCTGACTGCGGTCATGACTTCCTGAATACCGCTTATGCCGTAGGCTCCGTCTCCCTGAAAAGCTATTACCGGCCTATCCGGCAAGGCCAGTTTGCAGCCCATGGCCGCGCCAAAGGCAAACCCGCAGTTGCCCCAGGAAAGGGCTGATATGTGCTGCCGGATGCCCTCGAACTTGAGGTAGGCGTTTATCATGGAGGAGTTGTTTCCGATATCCGTGGTGACGATGGCATCCCTGGGAAGGGCGCGGGTCCACTCCGCGTGAAAGCGCCTGGGATGCATGGGAGCCGCCTTGGAAGATGCGCTCCAGGAGAAGAGTTCTTTTTCCCAGCGTCTCTTTTCTTCAAGCACGAGGGAACGCCTCACGGGGTCAGGAGAAAGATCAGGGCTTAAGGCCTTAACCTCGCGGAGCAGGAACTCAGCGAACTCCTTCACATCTCCGACACTATATACATCGGCTCTCTTGGACAGGCCGAGGACCTGGATATTGCAGTCGCACTGGATAAGTTTCGCCTCCACCGGCCAGTAGTTGATGTCATACTGCGGAAGGGTCCCGAAGGGGCCGAGCCGAGTGCCAAGGGCGATAATCAAATCGGCTTTCTGCAGGATGCGCATGGCGGCCTTGGAACCGCAGTAGCCGATTGGACCGCAGGCCAGATCATGGCTTGCGGGAAACGTGTCGTTATGTAGGTAGGTGTTGCACACCGGTGCTGTCAGATACTCAGCAAGCGCCTTTACCTCGGCCACTGCATCGGCCTGAGATACCCCTCCCCCTGACAGGATGACCGGGAATTTCGCCTGGCAGATGAGTCTGGCGGCCTCTTCAATATCTTTCAGGCCTCCGGGACCCCTTGCTATAAGCGGAGTCTTGTAAATATCTTCTTCACATACTCCGTAAAAGTGATCCCTGGGGATATTGAGCTGGGCCGGACCGCACAGGTTCTTGGCCATATAGAAACATCGTCTTGCCAGTTCCGCCATGCGCTGGGGACTGGCGACCCTGACCTGATACACGCTCGAGCGCTGGAACATGGGCATCTGATCCAGTTCCTGAAATCCTCCGGTTCCAAGTCCCATGGAACCGGTCTCCGGGGTGATTGCTACCACCGGCGAATGCGCCCAGTATGCAGCCGTCATCGCAGAGACGAAGTTGGCTATGCCCGGGCCGTTTTGAGCGATGCAGACCTGTGGACTTGCGCTCACCCTGGCAAACCCGTCTGCCGCATGGCAGGCCGCCTGCTCGTGGGCAACCGGGACAAACCGGATGCCCGCCGCAGGAAACAGGTCAAGGGCGTCCATATATGCGGAACCCACTATTCCAAATACATTTTTTACGCCTTCCGCAACAAGGGTCTCCACCAGCGCCTCGCTCGGCGTCATCTTCAGTCTTGCCATTGTATCTCCTCCACTCAAAAAGCTTGTGATAATTGTCGTGTCCAGTTTTAGTGTTATGCTCTCTCATGCGGGCTTAAGCCGTGCTAAACCGTGATTTTAACCAGGCTGCGATCTCCGCTGCCCTCGACCTCCGCTCAAATTCCACAAACCACGTCAGTCCAGGAATAGTATCCTGATCGCGGGGAGGTATCTGGATTATTTCGTTATATCACTCTCATATCCGGATACCTCTGATGAGCCTCTCCACGCAATACCGATAAAAATCCTCATAATCCTCATGCTCAAGGATCGTATCCTTCCCCATTTTCCTTATGGCTATAAGCCCGTGGAGTGATGCCCAGAAAAAGATGGCATAGCGTCTCGGCATGGGTTCATTGAAACGGCGCTGTTCATTTCCCTCGACTACTGCTGATTCCACCAGGGAAAGGATGGAAGCGCCCTTGGAGTGTATCCGCATCATTAAGGCCGACGGGAAAAAGGTTGAAGGCGAGGTGATGAAGTAGTTTATCACGTCAAAGTAGTCACTGCATTCCCGGCTGAAGTCAAGATAAGCCGTAGAAGCAGCCTTAAGTTTTTCTTCACATTCCAAGGTCTGCAGCATCGCATCTGCCACCTTTCCGTAGAGGATCTCGAGACCCTGTTCCTGGAGAGCTGCAAAAATTTCCTCCTTGTTCTTGAAGTAAAAGTATATGGTCCCGATGCCCAGTTCGCATTCCTTTGCTATCCGGTTCACAGATGTCGCCTGCAACCCCTGTTCGACAAGGAGTTTCCGCGCGGACTCAAGGATATCCTTTCTCCTCTGTTCCCTTTCCCGCTCCCTGCGTTCTCCAACTCCCATCAGATCTCCCTGCCTATCTTCTTCTCAACAATACGCTCATAGAGTCCCGGCAGTATTCTGTTCATCCAGTACCCGAGCTTGCCGGCCGGCGTCAGGGCTATCAAAGACCTGCGTTTCTTTAGCCCCTGAAGCACTTCCTCCGCCACCATATCAGGCGTGTAGTCCCTTCCGACGGTGGTACGTTCCGAGGTGGCTACGCTTCCGTCACATCCAAGAGCGCGGCTCTGGAGATTGGTTCTTATAAAACCCGGGCAAACGATCATTACGTGAACTCCACTTTTTCTTACCTCTGTTCTCAGGGTAGAAAAAAGACCATGGAGGGCGTATTTGCTCGCGCAGTATCCGGTCCTTCCGGGAAGTGGAGCAACCCCTGCCACGCTTTCAATCACAACAACATGTCCCATGTTCTCTACAATATCAGGCAGGGCCGCCTTGGTGCAGTACAGAGAGCCGAAGAAGTTCACTTCCATGACCCTCCGAAAAACGGATACATCCGTATCAATGAATGCGCCCCTCTGAGTAATGCCAGCATTGTTAACCAGTATGGCGACTTTTCCCCACCTCTCGCGGGTTCTATCTATGGTATTTCGGCAATCGGCCTCGCTGCTTACATCCCCAGAAAGGGCCAATACCGGGAAACCCATGCCTGTCAATTTTTCTTCATAGGCCTTGAGCCCGGCTATGTCAGCATCCATAATGGCAATGTGGCACCCCTCCCTGGCAAGGGCCAGGGCTATGGCGGCCCCGATGCCGCTCGCGCCCCCTGTTATCACTGCCACCTTATCTTGAAATGATTCCATGATGATTTATTGTGTGATCTTAAAAATCCTGAGTAGGTGCGGCTTCAGCCGCACAGGTCACGTTCGATGTACGCCTGAAGGCGCATCTGCAGAAGCTTATTTCTGATCTGCTTGTCCCGACCTGCACAAAGCCATCCTCAGATTTACCGTGAAAATACACCCCCCACCCCAACCCTCCCCCGCGCAGGGGGGAGGGAAATCCTTGGCCTCGTAAAGTGTAGAGCCGGGGGAGGATTTTCATTTGCGGGAGCGACAAAATTCTTTTGTCATGAGCGTTTACTTAAATGATACAATTTATCTGCCGGTCTTAGGTAGTATCCATCCGGAAATGAGATAGTTTCGTCGAGTTCAAGGCGGGCGATAATTTTAACCACAGGAATACATAGACGTATTTCGAGGATTAAAATTTGAGCCCAACACCGAAATCGGTGAAAATAGCCATTTCCGGATGGACACTAGGTAGATTTCTGCTAAGTTCTCACGCCCTGGCGCCCACTGCCTCCCTGTAACGCATGAATCTTGAAAATATAAGCGCCGCTGTCAGCCCTGAGATAATGTGCCATACCCCCCACCACGCGACAACAATGGCCATGCCGCCGAGGCCGTGGAAGAAATTAAAGACCAGCACAAGGCCGAGGGCGGAATTCTGTATGCCCACCTCGATGGATACAGCCCTGCAGTCCGCCTCTGCGAGACCGCCTGCGCGTCCGCTCCAGTAGCCGATCATAAGGGCCATGGCATTATGGAGAAACACCGCTAACATGACCACTCCCACATATTTAACAAAATTGGCCCAGTTGGTTGCAAGGGCCCCCGCAACGATGATTATAAAAAAGAGCAAGGCGAATATCTTGAAAGGCCTTCGCACCTTTTCGGCGATCCCCGGGAATATTCTGGAAATCTGGCTTCCTATTATAAGAGGGATTCCCAAGATGACGAATATGGTAAAGAAGACATCAAAGGGGGAAAGGTGGACCCGCTGCAGGATGGCCGAAGTGGCCGGATTGAGGCTTCCCCATACAGAGAGATTGAGAGGCGTCATTATGACTGCGACGGCTGTGGATACCGCCGTCATACTTATGGAAACGGCTACATTCCCTCTGGCCAGGTAAGTGATTATATTTGAGAGGTTGCCGCCAGGGCACGCCGCCACAAGTATCATTCCCAGGGCAATGGAAGGAAGCGGGCCTATTACCAGGGTAAGGAGAAAGGTGAAGCCCGGAAGAAGGATGAACTGTGCTATAAGCCCTATAGCCGGTGCCTTAGGCGCTAACAGTATCCTCTTAAAATCCTCCAGCTTGAGATCAAGCGCCACTCCAAGCATCATGAAACCGATGGCGATGTTGATTACTAGAAGGCCTTGGGCGTTGAAATTAAGGGCAACCTGATCGATGATGGAAGGTTCCATATTCTGTCTCCATTAGCGGCAGTTATTTCTGAGTCAGACCCTGAGCCGTGGCTTCTTGGTCTTCCGAACCCATCTCTTGAAGGGCTTTTGTGTCTCAGGTTTTTTTCTTACTGTCCCCCCAATAACGCAGTTAAGCTCCCTCAACCTGCGGGCTGAGGAAAAACACCCGAACCACTCCCCGGTCCCCTATCACTTGTAGCCGCCGATACCGGCCAGGGCCATACTGCCTGGGCTTACCGTGGTCGGATCGGTCATGACGTTGATACAAACCGGCACGGAAAACGTGAAAGCCTTCTCGAGCGCGGGTCTTATTTCCTCGGGCCTTTCCACGTAAAATCCTTTCCCGCCAAGCCCTTCTACCATCTTCTCATAGGCTACCTTCCCTATCCAGGTACCTGTCTCAATGGCCTTTCCCATCCTGATCTCCTGGCTGTGCCGGATCATGCCCCAACCGAGATCGTTGGCGATTACGACCACTATATGCAGACCCTTTCGAAGCGCCGTCTCGAACTCCATGAAGTTGAACCCAACGGAGCCATCGCCTGTCACAAGCAACACCCGCTTGGCCGGATAAAGGAGCTTCGCCGCGTTTGCATAGGGAAGCCCTACTCCCAGAGATCCGTACAGGCCGTAATCCAGATAATGGCCAGCCTTTCGGACGGTCCTGGTCATCCCCATCCATGTCGTGGTATCACCACCGTCAGCCACCACGATATCATCTTCCCTGTTCATAAAATCGTCTATTTCCCGCATCAGGCGCATGGGATGGATAGGGGTGTCGTTACTCTTCCAGTTGAGGTCGGCAAACCCCTTTCCCTGAGACTTCATCAGGTTTAGATATTCAATCCAGGGCCTGAATTTCTCTTTCAAAGAGCCGCCCTTTCCCCTTCTTTCCAAGACGGCGTTACACTCCCGGACAAGCGCCCTGATATCGCTTATGATCCCAAGATCAACCGAGCGGTTTCTTCCGATTTCATCCGCCTGGATGTCCACTTGAATCAGTCTCGCAGATGGATTTATCACATCGCCGAACATGTAAAAAAGGCTGATCCTTGTCCCCAGGATTATCACAAGGTCAGTATCCGCCAAGGCTGATAAAGCAGCTCCCGGTCTTATCACGAGAGATGATTCAAAGCAGAAGTCGTGCGTGTCCGGCAGAACACCCCGGCCCGAAAGAGAAGTAAATACCGGCAAGCCTGCCCTTTCCGCAAGGGCCTTGATCTCCGTTCCCGCATCAGCATACCACGCGCCCGAGCCTGCTATTACCATCGGCTTTTGAGCTTTCTCCAGCATATCAACGAGACGGGCTGCTCCTTCAATATCCACTGGCGTGTTCATTACGGAAGTATTGTAGTGCCTGACCGAATCACTCTCAACCGAAGCGTTAAGGACATCCACCGGCAGTTCCAGATACACGGGTCCCGGCCGACCGGATACGGCTGTTCTGAATGCCATATCCACATACTCCGGAATACGTTCGGTCTTGAGGCATACAAATGCCTTTTTGACCATGGGCTCGATGGTGGCAGCCTGGCGCATATCCTGCAGATCGAGTTTTTCCCGCGCATTAAGCCCCACGCACCCCGCTATCATAACCAAGGGCGTATTTGAAAAGGAGGCACTCGCGACCCCTGTGAGAGAATTGGTAAACCCGGGTCCGGCCGTTACCATGGCCACTCCCGGTCTTCTGGTGAGCTTGCCCCAGGCCTCGGCCATGAAAAGGGCGGACTGCTCGTGCCGGGTATCGAACATGGTAATGGAAGTGTTTACAAGGTATTGATAGATAGGCGTGATGTGACCGCCGCTCAGAGTGAAGATATGGGATACACCCCTTTTCTCAAGTGCCTCAGCAGCAAGCCGGCCGCCGGTGATCTGACCCATGATGATCCTCCAAAGATGATATATTGATAACTGGGTGGTTCCAGGCCGCTGACAGTCCGGATCTTACGGCCTGAAAAAAGTTAAAGCTCCATAAGCTGCCCGCCGCAGACGTTCAATGCCTGCCCGGTAATATATGAGGAGGCATCTGAGGCAAGAAACGCTACCAGGGCGGCCACCTCGCCGGTCTCTCCTATCCTTCCAAGGGGGATAGTTTTGCACATCTCATCCACACGGTCCTGAAAGGTCTGACTGAACCATTTGGCCTCAAGCTCGAAGCGCCACTTTTCTATGTCGGTCATGATCTGCCCCGGACAGATCGCGTTAACCCGGATGCCTGCGCCGGCAAGCTCCCTGGCCATTACCTTTGTAAGCATAATAACGCCTGCCTTTGCCACGGCATAAGCCCCATTGAAGATAGGGGGCACCTTACCGGCCCTGGATGCGGTATTGATGATACTGGCAGGCCTTCCGGCCTTCATAAGAGGCAGCATCGCGCGAGAGACCCTGAAGACACCGTGGAGGTTTACGTCTATGGTTTTCATCCAGGCCGCCTCATCATAATATTCGACTCCGTTTGGAACCCCGAATGATGCCCCGGCATTGTTGCAGAGGATATCCACGGAGCCGAATCCTTCCCTGACGGCATCCGACATGGCGAGAACGGATTGACCGTCGGTAACGTCAAGGCAGACGGCCATGGTCTTCACGCCAAAGGCCTCCTTGAGTTCGGAGGCTATAGCGTCCATCTCCTCAGAACCGGCGACCCTGACCTGCCCTTTTTCCACCCCGCGCCGTCCTCCAAGATCAGCAATAACTATGTTGCAACCGTCTGAAGCCAGGGTTTTGGCAATGGCGAAACCAATGCCTGTCCTTTTCCCGGAACCCGTTATTACTGCTGTCTTTCCTTTGAGATCGTTATACATGATAACTCCGAGGGCAGAAGATAATCTAAGCAATTCAGTTTCTGAGCGCCATTCTAAAAAAAATTGGTATTCTAGAATTGCATTAATGTCAAGGAGATTTTTTCATCCACCATTCCTCCCCCGTCGAGGGTGAGGAATATAGGAAGACGACATGGATTCCGGATCGAGTCCGGGATGACAATCGGCATTTTCATGCTTCGTTGTACCCCAAGAAGGCATGGCGGTTTATATGAAAATGCCCCTTCGCTGCGCTCCTCCCCCTTGACGGGGGAGGGAAGGGTGGGGGTGATTTTCATCTTTCGTTGTGCCCCTTTCAGGGCATGACCGTTAGTACAAGCGTTGCGGCAAGCGCTTTTTCATGCTCCGCCCCAAGCCCTGGTCTGCCCGGAGCGCATCAACTCCGGCCTGCCTTTGTTCTGAGGTATTGATCTACGGCGTGTCCGGCCGCACCTAGAAGAGCAGATTTGGGGTTAAGGATAACGTTTACAGGAATCTTCTCAAGCAGATTCGACATCCTGCCCTTGTTCACAAAGGCTTTGAGAAAACTCCCTGCCTTAAGGACCGGGATGATACGGGGCGGGATCCCTCCACCCAGGTAAACGCCTCCTGAGGCCACTATCTTGAGGGCCATATTCCCCGCCTCAGCGCCCAGCACGTCTGCAAATATCTCAAGTGTCTCCTGACAGAGCGGACATGGCATTTTCTCATCCATCGCCGCCTTGACGATTATAGGGGTACGATCTTTTGAGAGCGCAAGCTTCTCGGTCAACCAATCAGGCTCATGCCCATAGCCGTTTTCTTTCAAAAAATCGTATATGTTCACAAGACCACTGCCGGAACATACCCGCTCATAGCTTACGTGCCCGTATTTGTTTCGCAGGTAATCAAGCAGGGCTGATTGCTTAGAATCGGCGGGAGCGAAATCAGAGTGCCCTCCCTCCGATGGATGGGCCTGATATTTTATCCCTTCCCAGGTAAGAAATGCCTCACCCAGTCCTGTACCGGGAGCGATTACTGCCAGGGAGCCGCCCTTGAAGGCGCTGCCGTTTTTTAGCAGATGGAGATCCTTTTCGGATAAAAGCGTCAGGGCATGGGCGAGGGCAAGAACATCGTTTATGAGACGCACCGACTTGAGGTCCAGGGCTTGGGCAAGCCCCACCTCATCCATGGTCCAGGGGAGGTTAGTGATCTTTGCCGTGCCGTTTACGACCGGGCCTGCCACACCGAAACCCGCGTAGTGAACATGATACTCGATCCCTCTCAAAAACTCCTTCACAAGTGTCTCGAGGTCGGGATAATCACAGCTTGGAAAGGTCCCCTCCGCTATTGCAGGTCCTGGCCAGGATTCGGCGTCAAAGAGCGCCAGGTTCGTTTTTGTTCCCCCGATATCTCCTGCAAGTATTGCAGAGCTTTTTCCGATAGATTTGCCTTTCAATGGATATCAGCCCTGTTCGATTTCATTGAGTCCGAATCATGATCCAATCGTACTGCCCTTGGCGCCTTCTCCCCTTACCTTCTTTATTATCCTAGGAATGAAAAATGAGAAGATGAACAGGCCTATAGAGAAAAACACCTTGAAGGATATAAGCTCAAACCAGTTTCCCGATACCCACACCTCTTTTGCGGTTCCTATGAAGAAGGTGAATATGAAGGTTCCGACTATAATCCCCAGGCCTGTTCCGAGAAAATAATCCATAAATTTCACTTTGGTAAGTCCCATGCCGAAATTCATTGGAGTAAAAGGAAAATAAACAAGGCGAAGGTAGAGCACCGTAGCAAAACCGTTCTTCTCAATCGCCTCATCGTATCTCCTGAGGCGATCCCCTATAATGGATGACGCAAACTCCCTGCCAAGGGTGCGGCCTATGAGGAAGGCTGCGCTTGACCCGATCATTGCTCCTATCCACACATATAGAAAACCCCAGTAAGGGCCGAATATGGCTGCCCCCAGACCTGTAAGCACCGTGCCGGGAAGAAAGATACATACGCCCGCGGCATATACAAACATATAGGCAACGGGAGCCCATATACCTGCCCTGTCCAGAAGCCGTCCGAGCGCGTCCGCGGTGACAAACTCCCTCACCTGCGTGAATCTGACCACGTAAATCGCTGCGAGAATAAAGCAAAGAAATACAACCGCCTTAATAACGGCCTTCCGCTTGCTGCTCCCATGTGTTTGTTTTTCATTCGTAGCCACTTTATTTCCTTTTCTTTGCCTGAACTCAGGAGCTGATGGCCCCGCCTCAAGTGAAACCCTGGCCCGCCGTGCAGGTAAAGCAATGATCAGCCACCGCTATGGGGCTTCCTTCAAGAGGGGGGCCACTCATCTCGGATAAGTGAGTCCTGCGTTTGCCCATAAAGAGCCCCCTTGCCTGATTGAAATCACAGTCATAGAGGTAACCATCCCAGGAAACGGACACAAGGGATCTGCACATGAGCCCTTCAACCGAGCAGGGGTTGAAACTGGAGGCAAGCCTCTCAATATAAGCCGCAAGGGTTTCCTTTTCCTCAAGCCATGTCCTGAAGCGACCCAAGGGGACATTGGCGAAGGCAAAAAGCTGGTTAAAGGAAATTTCCCACTTTTTCAGTAGCGTTTGGCGAAAGCGCTTTTCAACCTCCTTTTGCGGCGCTGGCAGAAACGCCCCAGTGGGATTACACACAAGGTCCAGTTCAAGCCCGGAGCCTTCCAGGCCGTAGCCAAGGGCGTTTAGTCTTTGAAGGGCAGCGAGGCTCTTTTGAAAGATGCCGTTCCCCCTCTGGCTGTCTGCCTGGGCCTCGTTAATGGACGGGAAGGAAGCAACTATGGCCACCCTTCTCTTTTTCAGCAGGTCTATGAGACGAGAGCGCTTTCCTTCACTTATGACGCTCAGGTTAGAACGAAACATAAGTCTCGATGCATAGGGAAAGACTCCCTCGATGAGCCTTTCTATGTGAGGATTTAACTCAGGCGCCCCTCCCGTTATATCAATGGTGTGAAATCCTCCCCTGGCTGCATAGGCAATGACCGCCTCAACCGTATCTAAGTCCATGATCTCCCTTCTCTCAGGCCCGGCGCTCAGGTGACAATGAAGGCATCTCTGGTTACAGAGAAGCCCCACATTGATCTGAAGGGTGACGGTCTTACCGCGCCGCAGGCTCAGGCTATGCTTCGAGAGAGCAAGTGGGAACGGCTCAAGAGGCCTTTCCCTTAAGCCCTGCCCTTGCAAGGCATAATCGTCCTTCATGTCTGATGGTCTCCTTTATTACATAGAGAGCTTCTGAGCTACATTTCGCATCTGCACCCCGTGAACGAGAGATGCGCCTCCCCTGATCGCCGTAACAACGTGCACAGCCTCCGTCATCTCCTCCATATTTGAACCCTTCTCAAGGCATGCCTGGGTGAAGGCGTCAATGCAGTAGGGGCACTGAACCGCATGTGCCACAGCAAGGGCGATGAGGGACTTCTCACGCTCAGTGAGGGCGCCTTCCGCAAATACCGCGTTATAATAGTCGAAAAACTTCTTAGCCAACTCCGGCGCCTCCTTTCCGATCTCAGGAAATTTCGGCAGATCCTCGGGTTTGTAATAGGTATCCATAAGATTCCTCCTTTATCTCATTGTGTAATGTCTAATCCACGAAGCCGGCATTTGTTGTCTGTCACTTCTTTTTAGAAACAACCACCTTGTGTCCTCCGAATTCCCTTCTGAGGGCCGCCACCAGTCTGTCTGAAAAGGAATTGGTATCCCGGGAACGGAAACGGCTCATTAGGGACAGCGTCATTACAGGGGCGGAGACCCCTGTTTCTATTGCCTGATTCACCGTCCAGCGTCCTTCTCCCGAGTCTTCAACATAGCCGCTGATCCCGCTTAGTTTCGCGTCATCGGAAAAGGCCGTCTCCGCAAGCTCAAGAAGCCATGATCTAATGACGCTTCCCTGGTTCCAAAGATGTGCAACCTTTGCGTAATCAAGAGATTGGGCATAGGCAGAAGCCTCCAGTAACTGAAAGCCTTCCCCGTATGCCTGCATCATCCCGTATTCGATGCCGTTATGCACCATCTTCACAAAGTGACCCGCGCCAACAGGCCCACAGTGGAGATATCCGTCTTTCGGGGCAAGAGACTTAAATATGGGCTCAAGGAGGTAAAATGTCTCCTCAGTACCTCCTATCATAAGGCAATATCCAGACTTCAGGCCCCAGATGCCTCCGCTCACACCCACGTCCATAAATCTGATTTCCTTTTCCGCGAGGGATTCCGCGCGTCTTACAGCGTCCTTATAGTAGCTGTTCCCCCCGTCTATCACAATATCTCCAGGGGAAAGGATATCCTTGAGCTGAAGAAGATGTTCGTCAATGGCGGAACCGGCGGGCAGCATGAGCCATATCACCCTCGGGGACGAAAGCCTGTCTTTTGCCTCTAAAAGTGTATATGCGGGTTTGGCTCCCTCTCCGGCTATCTCATCGGTCTTCTTTGCCGTTCTGTTGTAAGCCACCACCTCGTGGCCACCCTGAAGAAGCCTTCTGGCCATGTTCATCCCCATCCGGCCCAGGCCTATCATCGCTACCTTCATGACAAATCTCCTTGTTTCTCTGAATTATACGAAACCGACTACCCTTCAATGCCCCTTTTATCTCCCTGAGCGCAGACCGTCTTTCTTCCTCTGTCGCGCACCGGAGAAAAGACTTTCGCCGGCCTTCTCAGGTTTCCTGTATCTCCACCTTATAGTCCCGGCCCTCCCACTCGTCCGTCTCAGGCCAGAAGAAGGTAAAACGAATCGGGGCCTTTTGGCCCTTTTTGACTGGGATGTCAACGTAGCCGATACCGATTCCACTGGGCGACGAATTCGAATCCTTTACCGTACGCCACTCGTCATCCGTCCAGAGCATCCGAAACGGTCTGGGGTTCTGCACCCTGAGCGTCATTCCTTGTCTTATGGAACCCAGGCGGCGCACAGGCTTCCACACATCAAGGTCCTTCCGGCCTGAGCAAGAATGATATCTTTCGGCCACAACAGGAACAAGATCAAATACCTGTCCGTCGTGAACCGACCTCAATAACTTGATATATTCCGCATGGGCCCAGCAAAGAGGCATCGCGGAACCCGCAGGCCGCCCAAGCCTCATGTGGCCCTTATCAGGTGCGTCCCAGACCTGCTCTGGAAGCATGCCTCCGGCCGAGGCAAAACCTTCGAGGGCCTTTACGAATGGACGGACATCCCTTCCGGCGGCCAGTTCGTAATGACCTCGCTCTCCTGTAAGAAGGGGCCATGCCCGGCCTTTTCCGTATCCTATATAAGGCCCTCCGTCTTCACGCTGGCCATAACCGTCGTGACTGTAACGCCTCCAGCACGGGCCAAAGGGCGTTTCCACCCTTAGAACTGCGTCTATCACCTTAAGGGAGTCCTCAATCAAAGGGTCCCCTGCTTTCATAATGCCGTAGCGGACAAGCTCCAGAAATCCCGCGTCAACTATCTCCTTTGCAGGAAATCTGTACTGTGCTCCGACCGGCCGGTTTGCCAGTGTAATGAATGCCGCGTCAGCATCTTCCAAAGGATTGTGATCATTGATGTCGCTCGGCAAGATGCGGATGAAATGTCTTGTTATTCCAGGAATAAGCGTACCGCTACCGGTTACGGTCCATTCAATCACGTGGGATTCAAGAAAGTCGGCATATTCCTCGAGAAAAATCGCAGTATCTTCCTTCCCGGCTCCCCTGGCGAAATCCGCGGCGCAAACAAGCGCCGCTATGTTTGAGGCAAGTGTTGAGGGCGAATAGCCGCTGTTTTCCTCCCAGCGTTCCTGCTGCGTCGCAGGCCCCTGTTTGATCATGAAATAGGCTGCCCTCATGACCATGTCAAAGGGGTCAAGAAGCCCTAGCGCGCCTGCCTTCCATAGCCGCCAGGCAAGGATAACGGGGAATGCCACCTCATCAAGTTGAATGCCCCCCCAGTAGGGGGTCCCGTCAATCCAGAAATTCTGGGGAAATCCGCCGTCGGGCCTTTGAGAACAGGCAAGATAAACAAGCGCGCGACCAGCAGTCTTAGTCTCTCCGCACGCGAAAAGCGCTGAGACTGTATTTACCATATCCCTTGTCCATACCAGATGGTAACCACCCAAATCCTCATCGCCTTTGGATTCTCCCCAAGGGATACTGGCCGACGCGATGAAGGCCCCGGGATATGTCTTATCCTCATGAGAAAGCAGCACCGAGCGGCTTATGTCATAGAGCCGACCGCCGTCTTGTGAATGCTCCCCCAGGGGAATGACGCCCTCACATGATCTCTTCCACTGGGAAACGAACATATCGCTTTGGACGGAAAAGGGCTCCGCCAGCACCTGTTTGAGAGAAGTAACGGCCGCGTGGAGGGCATCTCCGAAGGAGATGGCCACTGTAAAATCGCCGCCTGAGGATAGGTCCACCTCGCCTATCATTGCGATGTTTCCATCAATCGCCTGCTCAAAAGACCAGTCCATTAGGAAGTTATCATGCAAATCCTGCCAGCCGTCACTGTGTCCGACAAAACCACAGGATGTGCGGTTGAAACCTTTATCGGTCCCCAGGGCCAGATAGGTACCTCCTTTCCAGGCAACAAGCATCCCGCTTTTTCCTATGGTATGTCGCCTCGCAGAATTTCCACTTCCTCCTATGCCCAGGTGAGGGGCGAGCAGGACATATACCCTGAGCCTGGCAAGAAGGTCTTCAGGCGCGTCTATGGAGGCATGCATCAGCAGGCAAGAGTCCTGGGGAGCGCAGATGATATCCTTGTGAACACGGTAAAGCCCTTTGGGCGCGGAGCTTCGGATGCAATAACCGAGGGCTGAGCCCTCCACACAGCGGATATCTCCCTTTAGATCACGCTTTTCCTCATGGAAAAAGGTCTCCCCGTCGGTGATAAGAAACTCCATATCCCTTGTCTGGGGATGATCAATGGTAGGATAATAGATCTCGTTTACGATACCATGGGAAACGGTAAACCAGATTCGGCTCGCCCTGGAATATGCGGTTCCAACCGCCTCCTTGGTGCTGGATGTCCACCTGGGCTCTATGCCCGGCCTGCCGAATGCCTCTCGAATCGTTCTTCCCTCATTCATCGTTTTTATCCCCGTAAATCAGCAGGCCCTTCCCTTGAGGCTAAAAAAGAACTTCAGCCCTTTTCTCACCCTATCCGAAAAGATCTTTGGAGAAAGGTAGGTTCCAGCAACCTTCTTGTTGATCTCTCCGAGGGTAGGATAGGGATGGATGGCCGAGGCAAGGGTCGCAAGCTTTACCTTCCCGTTTAAGACCGCCACCCATTCACTCAACAGCTCCCCGGCATGGAGGCCCAAAATCTGAACACCTACAGGCCGTTCCCCGGCATTAAGGAGCATCTTTATGCTGCCGACCCCGGCCCCTTCAGCAAGGCTTCTATCGTTGTCCGCGAAGGCCTCGGTGATTACCGAGTATTCGATCCCTGCCTCTTTGGCGCTCTTTTCATTCATCCCGATGCTGGCAAGCTCCGGTTCAATGTATGTGCACCAAGGAAGAAACGTATAGTCCGCCTTTCTGGGAAGATGAAAAACGGCGTTGGTTACGACAATGCCACCTTCATAGCCTGCCGCATGGGTGAACTGAAACCTGCCCGTCACGTCTCCGGCCGCATAGATGTGTTTCTGTGTAGTACGCATCCGCTCATCCACCTTGACGCCCTTGGCATCAAATTCAACGCCGATCGCTTCAAGATTCAACCCCCGCAAATTGGGTTCACGGCCCATGGCGACAAGAATGCTTTCCGCCTGCAAGGTTTCCGCCTCACCTTCCTTGTTTTTGATGCTCACTTCCCTTGTATGACCCAATTCCTTTATTCCCAGAACGGAGGTGTTAAGGCGAAAAATCACTCCTTCGTCGGCAATGACCTTCATGGCTGCATCGGCCATATCCCTGTCTTCCTTGGTCAGTATCTGGCCGCTTCTCTGAATCACCGTCACCCTTGTCCCCAGGCGGCAGAAGGCCTGCGCCATTTCTATCGCAATCGGACCAGCGCCCAGAATAATCATGGATTTTGGCAGCTGATCCAGATAAAAGATCTCCTTGTTTGTGATGAAAGGGGTATTCTTGAGTCCCTCCACCGGAGGGACGGCAGGAGATGAACCTGTTGCGATCACCCAGTTTTTTGCAGAAATTAACCTTCCATTCAGTTTTATGCTGTGTTCATCGCTAAAGGAAGGCATGCCGAATTCCACCTTTGCCCCAAGGCCGCAGAATCTCTCTTCTGAATCATGCTTCTGAATGACTGAGATTACCGACATGATCCTTTCTCTCACCTCGGAGAAGTCAACCGGGGGAAGCTCCATGGATGGAAGACCGTATTGGGCCGCTTTTCTCATGGCATGATAGATGGATGCTGTCTTTATAAGGGTTTTGCTGGGCACACATCCAAAATGGAGACAATCTCCCCCGAGATCCTTTTCCTTTTCCACAAGAAGGGTCCTCGCCCCCAACTGCGCCGCTCCCGATGCCGCGGTAAGACCGGCAGCCCCTCCCCCTATTATCCCTATGTCATAGTCGAATGATGCCATAATGCTTCTCCCTTTGCATGCCCGACCGCCCAAGCATTCGATTTACATACAGTTGCTCAAGCTACCGGCATTCAGATAATTTATATGAAAATCCCCCCAGCCTCTCTCTACCTCCGTCAAGGGCGGATGACATGGGAAGATGGGAGATTTTCATTTTTCGTCCTGCCCCATTCGGACATTAGGGGTGAGTGACGAACCTGTACTGCTATCTCAATCATTTACCGTTCAGAGACCAATCGTAATCAAGGTATTCCACCCTGACGGACTTCCCCTTGAGCTTTTCTTTTAGTTTCCCTTCTGCATACTTGAGGACAAATTCGGCTGTATCACCTCCAAAGTCCTCTGAATACCACTTAAATATGCTGCTCACGTAAAGGGTGTTTTTCCCAAATCTATTTCGGGACGGATCATTTATGAATAGTCTTGTCATCTGATCAAGCTGGGCTTCCAGCATATCCCCTCTGTAAGGTTCCGGCCTGAGCGGAGGGCAACCTTTGGATGCGCAATTTACCGCGAAATGAATGCGAGGGTCTTTGAAGCGCGGCCGCATGATGTCGTGCTCGATATTGTCCAGGGTAAGGGTCTGTCCATCCAGTCGAGCTATCTTCTTTTTCCAGGGACTTCTGAAGATGCTTCCAATATCTTTGATGGATTTTACTCCTGGGTAGGCCGTCAGAATCAGTTTGATGGTCCACGCGTTATAGGCATTGATATAGAAAGCAAACTGATCACTTCGGGAAAGGGATTTCGAATCGGTCTTCTCCAGGAGCTTTAGATATTCATCAAGCCTCGCTTCCTCCCTCTTTAATCCCGCATAGTCAACTTGGCCGTCCTTCACATATTTACCTAGTGTCCATCCGGAAATGAGATAGTTTCGTCGAGTTCAAGGCGGGCGATAATTTTAACCACAGGAATACATAGACGTATTTCGAGGATTAAAATTTGAGCCCAACGCCGAAATCGGTGAAAATAGCCATTTCCGGATGGACACTACCTAGAAGTTCGGCATATATTCCGGAATCAGGGGGCTCGGCAAAAACCACATGTAAACCAGACAGGAGGACGGTGATGACGACGATGATAAACATCCGCGCATGGGATGCTCTATTTCTTAAATTGTTTTCAAGGGCTGACAAGAACATCATTTCTCCACCATCTCAGGTGTTATGTCGCAAGGAATTTCAAGGCTGTCGGCAATGGGGGTAATGCTCTTTAGTAGTAGCATTACCTTCATATGAAAATACATCGTGATACCGGCGTAACCTGTCCCGGACCCCGATCCAGGAGCCGGTATCCAGTCATTTACACCTGGATTCCGGATCAAGTCCTGAATGACGTGCGGCATTTTCATGTTTCGTTGTGCCCCAATAGGGCATGAGGGTTTATATGACCCTGATTGAGCATTATCGCCTTCTCCCTCTTCCAGTTCAAATAGGCCCAGTCAGGGTCAAGATCAGCAATCTGCATGTCATGTTATTATCCTTCCCTTAGGTTGGAATAAGGGCTCTTTTCAAGATCGCCCTTGTATATTATGTGGTCGTGATATTCAGCAGCCATCATGATATGGGCCCCTGAGAAATCCTTGAGGCTGTACTGGCAAAGTATAGTCCACCCTTTTGCGGCGGGGATCAGCCCAGCAGATCTCTCGAGCCTGTCAAAGGCATTAATATCCCACCCTCTCCGCAAGGCCCATACCATATCCCCAACCAGCCTGAATCTTTTTTGTTTTTCAATGAAAGAGGCAAGGTGCCTTACCATATCATCTGGGGAATCCATCCCTGAGCTGAAAAGGAGCCTTCCACTCTCGAGATCATGATCCAATGGCCGCCCGTAAGATGCAAGCTCACGGCTAAAATCATCCATCTTCTCAGGCGGAATCACCACCATCACACCTTCGCCTTGATCGAGTCCTTCAGAAACGCTTCTTGTTGAAACTTCAAAGGCCTCGGCCTCGCTCGAGTAAAAATGGGTCATGTGTGAGCCGTCAGGCACCATCAGCGATCCGTAACCAAGGGAGATCATTTCTTGAAACTTCCCCCCCTCAAGAAGCCCCTGGAGGTCCTTCAACCTGAAACGTCGCTCTCTTTTCCCCCCGATCCTATAACAGGGAAGAGCGCCGGATTTAGTCCAGCGACGCAATGTGATCTGGGAAACCTTGAGAAAATTCGCAGCGTCTCTAATATTAAAGAGCTGTTCATCCTGGCCGGTGTGTCCACTTCTCGCCATTCAGGAATCATACCTCCATATTTAATATGTTTCTATATATTAACATAAATTACCCTACACAATAATGATCATAACCCCAAATGTCAACATGCCGCATGGCCCGCGCCGGTTTCATGCTTATATGAAAATAGATAATCATTGCAGCGCAGGCCTGTCCCGGATCTCGATCCGAGAGCCGCTATCCGCTGCTTGTTCCGGCCTTCGCCGGAATGACGACCTGGATTCCGGATCGGGTCCGGGATGACATGCGGCATTTTAATGCTTCGTTGTGTCCTTCCAGGGGATAGGGGTTAGAGCGTAAGGCCCAAAATCAGGCCCCCACGGAAGGCTTCATTTATTCAAGCGAGTTGAAAAAAATCTAGCGGCTTTTCAGGAAGCCGCGTCGCTCCCTAGCCGTTGAAGCGCAGGTCTCAGGCTATTAAATTCGATTGTTATAAATTGACGGATGCAGGTGCTATGCCCGCAAAGGAGATTGACTCCGCTTGAACCTTCCAGGTAACATCGTTGCCCGTGAAATCCAAGACTACCCTAAGGAAGGGAATTACTGGTTCGGGCCCCGTTAAATGACAAACCGCACCGCTATCGCGGGAATACTGGCTATGGCTGCCACAGCCTTCCTATGGAGTATCGCAGGTCTGTTCATCAAGATCATAGACTGGAATCCCTTGATCATAGCCGGTTCCAGGAGTCTTCTGGCATCGCTGGTGATTCTTCTCTACCTGCGGCGACCCAGGATCAATTTCTCCTTCCCTCAGATTGCCGCCGCCCTGGCAAACACGGCTACCATGATATTGTTCGTCGCGGCCAATAAGACTACTACTTCGGCCAACGCCATCATCCTCCAGTATATAGCTCCCGTCACAACAGTTTTTATAGGCGCCGTCTTACTAAAAGAGCGGGCCCGCATCGAACACTGGAGCGCGATAGTCCTGGTCACTGCCGGCATCATACTCATGTTTTTTGATAAGCTTGGTGCAGGGCGGATGTCGGGGAACATAATAGCCCTTTGTTCCGGAATCAGCTTCAGCTTCTATTTCGTCTTCATGCGGATGCAGAAATATGGCTCCCCCGTGGAATCAATCCTTATTTCCCATTGGTTTACTGCCGGAATCGGCCTTCTCTGCGCCCTATTTGTTCCTTTTCCGGCCGTTACCCTGGGAGCGCTGGCAGCCGTCACGGTACTAGGCTTTATCCAGATAGGGCTATCAGCCATCCTTTTCGCAGCAGCTATAAAGAGGGTCTCAGCCATATCTGCCAATCTGATTGCGGTTATCGAGCCGGTATTTAATCCCATCTGGGTATTTATTGCTTTGGGCGAAGCGCCGGGCCTACACGCCCTGATAGGCGGGGCAGTGATACTTGCTGCAGTAACCGGCGCCTCCATTGTAAGCGCCAGGCGATTGGACCTTGGAACGGAAAGGGGGCCTGCATCGCGAAAGATATGAGAGAGGCTCCAAATATACAAGTAGGCGCGTGAGGCTGGGGTGGGGGTGATTTTCATCTTTCATTGTTCCCTGCCGGGCGTTGAAGGCCACTTGGAAAAGCTTCCGCTAATGCGGGTTCGGGAGATTGATTTGCCTGGCCAGGAGAAGCCCATTTTCTTTCTCTACCTTGATTACAAAGTCAAAAAGGTCCCGTTGAAGGCAGAAGATAGGATCTTCAGGCGGCAGATGAGGGACATTGCCGCGTGTAAATCTCATGCATATCTCATCAAAGATGATGTCCTTCAGGTGCGATACCTGGTCGTACGGTGAGCCTGAAAGCAGGTATTCCAGATAGTCCGCGCAGGCCTCATCCTCCTCTGATCCGGTAACTCCCCTGGAGCCCATTGCAATAAGGGTTGCCGTTTCAGCCCCTGAAGCCATTACATATTGAGCGATTGCCCTGGCCATTACAAAGCTTCCCAAAACGACATCGGCACCGGCATTCCAAGCAGCCCTTACTCCGGCGACGCCTGCAGTCGTCCTGTGGATTACTGTTCTGCCTTGAAAAAATGCTCGTCTCTTTTTAAGGATCTGGGTAGGTGAGTTGGTAAGATCCGCTCCCTCTAATGGGATCTCATCTATCTCTCCAACCAGGATGTATGAGGGATTGGATCTCTTGAGTGACTTGGCGGCCTCCGCATCCGCCTCAAGGATGACCCTTTCCGCCCCGAAATGAAAAAACAGCGGCGCACAGGAAAAGGCTCTGAAAACGTCTATTATAACCGCAAGTCCCTCGGCGGTCTCAGCGCCTTCAAGAAGGCTTTTTCGAATTACTCTCAGCACCATGGTCAAGACTCTGGTTCATTATGTTTTGCCCCATTCGGGGCATGATCGAGCCGGCATTTTCATGCTTTTTTTGTGCACGATTCGGGCCTGGGGCCTAGAAGGCGATGTTTCCGGGGGTCCTCGGAAAAGGAATCACATCCCTTATGTTGGCAAGTCCAGTGATAAACTGTATCAGCCGCTCCAGGCCCAGCCCAAACCCGGCGTGAGGCACTGTACCGAAGCGCCTCAGATCCAGATACCACCAGTAATCGGAAGGATTAAGCCCCATCTCCTTGATTCTTTCAAGAAGGCAATCGTAGTCGTCTTCTCTCTGACTGCCTCCTATGATTTCGCCTATCCTTGGAACAAGCACATCCATGGCCCGCACGGTTTTTCCGTCGCTATTGAGCTTCATGTAGAATGCCTTGATCTCTCTTGGATAGTCAGTAAGGATTATAGGCTTTTTGAAAACCTGCTCACAGAGATACCGTTCATGTTCACTCTGTAAATCTATCCCCCACTTGACCGGATATTCGAATGGTTCCTTCGCCCCCGAGAGGATCTTTACGGCCTCGGTGTAACTTATTTTGTCAAAGTCATCTCGCGCCACTGTCTCTATGGTGGCAAGCACTGAGTTATCAATAAAGCGATTGAAAAACTCCATATCCGCCCGGCAATTCTCAAGTACATAGGACAGGACAAAGTGGAGGAAATCAACCGCCAGGGCAGCGTTACCTTCCAGATCGCAAAAGGCCATCTCCGGCTCAACCATCCAGAACTCGGCCAGGTGCCTGGAGGTGTTTGAATTCTCAGCCCTGAAGGTCGGGCCGAATGTGTAAACCTCACCCAAGGCCAGCGCGTATATCTCGGCCTCTAGCTGACCGCTCACTGTGAGGTTTGCGGGCGCCCCGAAGAAATCCTGCGTGAAATCGGGCTTTCCGTCCTTCATTGGAATGCCGGCAAGATCAAGCGTCGTAACCCTGAACATCTCGCCTGCCCCTTCACAGTCGCTTCCCGTTAAAATAGGGCTGTGGAGGTAAACGAAACCCCTTTCATTAAAAAACTTGTGGATCGCGAAGCTGACCGCGTTTCTTACCCTGGCAACGGCACCGAAGGTATTGGTGCGGGGCCTGAGATGACCAATGGTCCTAAGAAACTCAAAGCTGTGGCGCTTTTTCTGCAGGGGATATCGCTCCGGATCAGCCCAGCCGAGTAAGGCAAGCGTCTCCGCCTTGAGTTCAACAGACTGCCCCTTACCGGGGCTTTGGGACAGCACTCCCTCGACCGCAATGGAGCAGCCCGGATGAAGTCTTGCGACATCCCCTTCATAATTAGCCAGGGTCTTTTCAGCCAGAATCTGAATATTTGCGAGGCACGATCCGTCATTTACTTCTATAAAGGAAAATCCTCCCTTGGAATCCCTCCGGGTCCTGACCCATCCCATAACACTGTAGCGCTTCCCTACCTCACCACCGGTCAGAAGAGCCGAGATTCTTGTTCTATCCACTGCGATCAACCTCTTTTCTTTTCAAATTCCTTCATGAAATCAACCAGGGCCTTGACCGCTTCAAGCCCTGTAGCGTTATAGATAGAGGCCCTGCATCCACCCACTGACCTGTGCCCCTTCAGACCCCCAAGCCCAGCCTTCTGCGCCTCTGATACGAAGGTCTTTTCAAGATCTTCGCTGGGAAGTCTGAATGTGACATTCATAAGCGAGCGGCTGTCTTTTTCGGCAGTGCCCTTGTAGAAGCCCGATGCGTCAATGCAGGAATAGATCAAGGCGCCCTTTTCCCTGTTTATCTTCTCCATCTCCTTTAGCCCGCCTACCTTCTCCTCCAGCCACTTCAAGACAAGGTCTATGGTGTATATTACGGAACAGGGCGGCGTATTGTAGAGGGAGTTGGACTCCGTAAATGTGCTGTACTTGAGCATGGTTGGTGTCTTTTCAGGAACCCTTCCCGCCATATCTTTTCGAACTATCACGACCGCGGCGCCTGCAGGGCCTATGTTTTTCTGGGCCCCTGCGTAAATGAGGCCGAAGGGCTTCGGATCAAAGCTCCTGCTCAAGAAGTCCGATGACATATCGCAGACCATGGGAACCCCGCCGGCGTCCGGGAAAGAGGCCCACTGAGTTCCCTTGATGGTATTGTTGGATGTAACGTGGAGGTAGGCAGCATCCTCATCTACCTTATAATCCTTTGGGATGTAGGGAAAATTATCAGGCTCCGAAGAAGCAATGACCCTAACATCCTTTCCCTGTATCTTGGCCTCCTTTATGGCCTTGGCTGACCAGGTACCAGTGTTTATGTAGTCAACAGGCTTTCCGGGAAGAGAGAGATTCATCGGGACCATTGCAAACTGCAGGCTCGCGCCTCCCTGGATGAAGACTACGTCGAATCCGTCTCCCAGGTTAAGGAGCCTCTTTATCCTCTCCACGGCATCGTTTATGACATCCTCAAACCATTTTGAGCGATGGCTTATCTCCAGGATGGACATCCCGGAACCCCGAAAATCAAGAAGTTCATCCCTCATCTCTTCAAGTACAGGAAGGGGCAGCGCAGCAGGCCCCGCGTTAAAATTAAAAATCCTCTTTCCCATAGATTCTCTTTCCTCCGCCTAATTTTCTAATTTTTTGCATCAACATCCTAACAGGCCTTACCATTTACCCCCATGCCCTTTTGGGACACAACGACGCATGAAAGTGCCGCATGTCATTCCGGACTCGATCCGGAATCCAGGCCGTCATTCCGGCGAAGCCTTCCCTGACCCCGATCCGGGAGCCGGGACAAGGGCTGGATAGCGGCCTACGCCGCTATGACTATCTATTTTCATATAAAAGCCCTATTTTTTCTCGATCTCAACAAGCATCTCTTTGACCCTGTCCACCCCGGCCCTGTATTTCTCATAAGGCGGCACTCCCTGAAGGTCTGACTCGATAATAGCTTGATCATATGGAATAAAACCCAGAAAATGGAACTCCGGCATCTCCGCCTTAAGGAAATCCTCATCCGCCTTGGATCTTATCTTGTTCCCCACAAAGCTCAGATTCTTTATTCCAATGTCTCCTGCCAGTCTCTGCACCTGATAAGCGGTTTCTATGCTCCTCCTTCCAGGTTCCACAACCACTATAAGGCGATCAACCGCCATGGCGGTTCCTCTTGCAAGATGCTCCAGGCCTGCCTCCATGTCCAGCACCACCGCCTCGTTCCTCGCAAGGACTATGTGGCGAACCAGGTTTTTCAAAAGAACGCTCTCAGGACACACGCATCCGGAGCCGCCCTTCTTCACCCCGCCCATGACCATCAGCTTTACGCCGTCAATCTCAACAGAGAGGCTCTCAGGCAGATCGTCCACCTGGGGGTTGAGCCTGAAGAATCCTCCCATTGTTCCGGGAGTTGCGCCTGTTCGCTCCTCTATGAGTGCCTTCATCTGGGCAATAGGTACTATGGACTCGGGATTTTTGACCCCGAGAGCCTGCGCAAGGTTTGCATCGGGATCAGCATCAATGGCAATAACCCTTTTGCCTCCCTCTACAAGCGCCCTTATCAGGAATGCAGCAAAGGTGGTCTTTCCCACCCCTCCCTTTCCGCTTACAGCAAGTTTCATTATTAGCCGCCTTTCAATATCTCATTTTCAGTAAAGTGAGTAACTTACTTCAGTACATAATATTTTTCAAGAGAAGTTTCGATCGGCAGGCCGGTCCAAGGATTCCTCCGGCCGCGCGGATTGCTTACTATCACGAGTGAGAAAACTTAAGGCCTCCGCAAAAAACCCGGACCGCATCGGCTACCTCCTGCGGCCTTTCCATCGGGACAAAATGCCCTGTACCTTTGATGCACAGCATGGAGGAATGAGATGCACTTTTCCTGAATCGCGCGGCCGCGGGAGGAAGGAATGTATCTGACATCTCCCCATGGATCACCATGACCGGCTGACTCACAATAGGTATGTAGCGCCACACCTCATGGGGGCAGGTCGCAAATATCCTGGATTCCCAAGCAGGAGCGCATGAAAGCCTTACCATTCCGCCATCGGTTGCCACGATTCCTCCTTCAAGGTAGCCCTCCAGAAAGCCTTCCTTCCATCTTTGGAATGAGGCCTTCCTCGAATAGACCTCTGAGATGGTTCTCTTATCTGGCCATACAGGTCTTCTTCTGCCCGCCCTGAAAGCAATGGGTACAAATCGGGCAAGGCCGGTCTTTTTTGCCAGATACCACCACCACATCCAGGAAAATGGCAGGATTGTTGGATCAATAAGGATCAGCGCCTTCACAAGATCAGGCCTTTTGACTGCCAAAAGAAGGCTTGCTACAGCACCCATCGAATGGCCGGCTGCGATGACATGGCCGCCCAGAAATTCGAAGAACCTTTCAAGATCAAGTGAAAATGTATGCCAGTTCCTAAGGCCTGCCGGGTCAGCCTCCGCCGAGGTCCTTCCGTGACCCCTGTGATCCATGGCTAACACTCTGAAGTCGTCTTTTAATATCTCGGCTAAAGGACCATAGGTGGAGCAATTAAATCCCGTTGCATGGCTTATGTGCAGGAGAGGCCCTGTCTTGCCCCATTTTCTATAGTGGAATCGTTCCATTTCAGTCTCAAAAAAAAGCCCATCAGCCATACGCCCGAACAATATCCCCCTTGTGCCTATTATTCCAATGTCACCTTTCCCGGTGTGATTGTCAATGCCGGGTTCGGTTCTTAAAGATTGTATCAGCTCCAAAATCTGTGGTATGTGCGGCTTCAGCCGCACGAGAATAGTGCTCCCTGAGCCTGAAGGCGCACCTACAGAAACTGATTCCTGGCCTGCATGTCCTGATCTGTGCAAAGCCATCCCCCCAATTATTGAGTCTATACTAACCCTCATGCCCTGTTGGGGCACAACGAAGGATGAAAATCACCCCCACCCATTTCTCCCCCGTCGAGGGGGAGGAGTAAAGGCGAGGGGCATTTTCATATAAAGATTGATAAGCATTTTGCCTCAATAATTTGTTGATAAGATAACATCTTTCTGTTATCAATCTTCGGCGCAATAAGAATTGGCGAGCTAAAGCTTTTAATTCGAGACTCACGTGCCTTGCCGCATCAAAGGAGAAGATTGTGAAGACTTACTCCCTTCACGACCCTGCCATGCACTGAAAGGGAAACAACGAATCATGAAACTGCAGCATTCAAAAGCCGGCTCCATCCTGAATGCCGGTCGTCATCCCGGAGCAAATCGGAACAATGACCGGATAGCTGCTCCACGATCAGGGCCCGGACGAGGCTGCACCGCTATGACCATCCATTTACAATTGAACAGGATATTAAAAGCAGGCATCGGATTTCTATTTGCCATGTTTATTTTTTACCCATCTCCGGCCTCAGCCGGCAACTGGCACATGTCCCTCTACGCAGGACAGTGGGATGATGCGGCGCTTGGAAGGGTCCTGGCGGGCAAGTTCAACCTCCGGGAGGCTTATATAGGTGCCTTTGCCCTGGGGAGGGAGATTTGGAGAAGTTCCAAAGGCGCTGCAAGCCTTGAGCTGGAGGCCCAGTTGGTTGGAAACTGGGGCCGTGAAATCTACGAAGACCCTGACCCTTCAAGCGGAGACCCCGGATGGGACTGGGCTCCCGGCATGTCCCACTCTTCCCAGAATAGCGGGAGCCACTTCCACTGGGAAACTAATCTGGCACTAGTTGGAAGGTGGCACAAATTCCCATGGAACCGCTATCTGCAGACGAGCCTTTCCCTGGGTGACGGCATTTCCTATGCAGCAAAGCTTCCACCCTATGAAGTTGATCCGCATGGGCAACTGCACGGAGAGGAGCACGCACAAGTCCATACAGCAAGGGTTTTGAACTATCTTCTGATAGAATTGAGTGTAACTCGTCCCGAGATCGCTCCATGGAGTGTTTTTTTCAGGATTCATCACCGCTCGGGCATCTTTGGTCTCATAGACAATGTGGATCTGGGAAGCGACTTTGTCTGCCTTGGGGTAAGATATGATTTTTCTCTTGATGCTTTTTGATGCATTTTTTTCTATTTTAAGCTATAAACTTAAAGTTTTATGCGCTTTGAGATAGCTGTTTACGCTGAGCCGTCTTTTCTTGATCTACTTTCGCAGAGACTGAGTGCGGCCCTGCCGTCTCAGTGCCTGCCGTCCCTTTCGCTGCTTCCGATAAGTGATAAAATGCCCGGGCTCTTTCTCCGTGCAGGAGACCCGAAGACCATGGACGCCGCGCTGATCTTTGTCTATAGAGAGTTAGAGGCTCTGGAGAAAAGCCTGGCCATGAAAGCTGGAGAGACCAGGGTCGCGGTCAGAAACCTTGAATATGGCGAGCCCACCCCCGTCTTATCTTCTTCTTCACCATTCAAACCCGTTTCTTCACTTACAATATGCCCCTGGAATGGGAGTCCGCCCGAAGATCATCGGCCAGAATCAATCCTGCTTGATTCCTTGAGCGCCTTCGGCTCAGGCACCCATCCCACGACAATCCTCTGTCTGGAGTTTATAGAAAGGATGTTTCTAAAGACAAACGCAGGATATGCCCGCGAAGGAAGCCTGATGCCCTTTAAGTCAAACCGCAGCAGAGCGGCTCCCGGCTTATCAGGGGAGAGATCAGGGGCCGATGGAAATCTTAAGCCCGGCTTAACCGTGCTTGACTTCGGGTGCGGCACAGCAATTCTTGCGATTGCCGCTGTAAAACTGGGCGCCCCCAAGGCGGACGGAGTTGAGATAGATCATGATGCCGCTCAAACTGCATGCCGAAATGTCCGCCTGAACCGCCTTGAGCAAGATATAACCATCATGGAAGGTTCCCTCGATGCCTTGAGGAAAAGCTACGGAATCATCCTGGCCAATCTTGTCGCAGCGGCCCACCAGCGTGTTGGGATGGGCCTTCCCAAGCATCTCAACCCTGACGGATACATTCTGATATCGGGTTTCGGCGCACCCCAGGCCTCTCAGATTGAACAGATTTATACAGGCAAGGGTCTTGAGGTCCTTGAGCGAAGGGAAAAAGACGGATGGGTCGCCGTGCTCTTTTGTAAGTTCTGATCCTTTCTCTTGACCAATTAGCCGCCGCTGGACTAGATTCCCATTACTCAAAACCATGTCCTAGACCCATTTGAAGGAGGCCGTTCCATGAAAAAATACCGGTTATTGATTCTTGCTCTCATTGCTTTTTCTTTTACTCCATGTCTGTGCCTGGCAGACCAATCTTCCTTCCGTGATGTAATGGCAGAAGGCGATTCGGCTTACGGCCGTTTTGACAGCAAGGTTGCGATGAACTCCTACGAAAAGGCGCTTCAGGCAGACCCGGAAAGCTATGAGGCGGCGTGGAAACTCGCAAGGGTCTTGATTGACGTTGGAGAGAAGCTCCCCTCCAAGCAGGAGAGAAGGGAGCTGTATCTAAAGGCCAATAAGACGGCCAGGAGGGCAGTTGAAATAGATCCTGCCGGCTCAAAGGGTCACCTCTATCTTGCGATCTCTCTTGGAAGGGTTGCCCTGGATGAAGGCGGCAAGGAGAAGGTGAAGCTCTCAAAGGAGATAAAACAGGAGGTTGATAAAGCCCTTGAACTTAATCCCTCGGAAGATGTCGCCTGGCACGTGCTTGCCCTCTGGAACAGAAACGTTGCAACCCTTTCCTGGATAGAAAGAAAATTCGCGGACGTTTTTCTGGGAGGAATTCCAAATGAGGCTTCAGTTGAAAAGGCCCTGGAATGCCTCAAGAGGGCTGCTTCTCTCAAGGACTCCCACATAAACCATCACCTGGAGCTTGGCATCACATACGACATGCTCGGCAGAAGGGAAGAGGCCATCAAGGAATACCGCAGAGTGATTGAACTCCCGATAGCCGACGCGGACGACGAAGAGAACAAGGCTTATGCGGAAAAGGGTTTGCAGGAATCTTTAAAGCCAAGGTGAAAGAGGGTCTCTGCCTCTTTTCTCCTTTTACCCGCTTCCACCCGGTGTGCGCTGAATTCCCGACGAAGCGGGTAATCGCGTCTAAGTGAATCAAAATCCCGCCCCGACCGTAGGGCCCGATCATCAGCCATTATGTCATAGGCATGCCTGACTGCCGAGCGGAGAATCCCCTCGGCCTGCTGCTCAGGAAAATTAGACAGGCCAATAACCTTCTCACCCCTTGATCCGATTGCCTCTTTAGCGCTCCAGCTCGCTTCCCTGCC